>WPCI01467391.1_pt1 | contig 55111 bp, 57 predicted proteins | sample 5399871 | NCBI WGS metagenome assembly WPCI01 (sample SAMN12869469, study PRJNA574797) | sludge metagenome | isolation source: wastewater treatment of pH7 | place: China:Beijing | collected 2019-05-20 | reverse complement strand
ATGTTCCCGACTGGAGTCGAACCAGCGGCCTATCGCTTAGGAGGCAATCGCTCTATCCTGCTGAGCTACGGGAACAGATCTATATTATTGTAGCGATTTTAACTTATTTTAGCAAGTCGCCTCGCTTAAATATAAGTCATTTATCTAATCAAACAGCAAAAAAGGAAGTCGTTTTCTTTATTTGAAAACGACTTCCTTTTTATTACTTCAATAAAACTAACACATCAGTAAAAAGTTATTTACGCTTTTTTCCTTTATTTTTGTTTTTCACTTTTTTCTTTTTAGGTTCACTTTTTCTCACAGGCTCTTCGGTTAATAATTCACCGCCAAATAAATAAATTGGGGCTAACGGAATTTCAAGTTTCTTCCCAATTTTTACTAAATCGGCTTTTTCCTGTGGTGTAACTAGCGAAATAACCATTCCAGCTTCCCCCATCCGACCTACGCGGCCAGAACGATGAAGATAACTTTCCTCACTTAATGGGATATTAGCGTTAATTACAAATGGCATAGCTTCAATATCCAAACCCCGACTGGCTAAATCAGTCGTCAGCAGGCCTAACACCTGATGCTTTTTAAACTGTTCAATCGCGTTCTTACGAGAAATTTTTGATTGGTCTGAGGCAAGGCTTGCGACAGGCAACTGATGGAAGAGCAATTTTTCTTCGGCACTCCCCATATCACTTAACTGATTAAAGAAGATCATGCCCCAAAATTCCGGTAAATTCAACAGACGGCGCAGCTGATCAACTTTCTTTCGATCACTTGTCTCTATATAAAAATGCTGAACCTCACCTTGACTGTCATCCTCTTTAGAAACATCCACAACCAACAGCTCGGTCTCAAACTGATTCAACTCGGCTAACACAGTCTCGGCCGTTGCTGAAAAGTATAAGCGTTGCGCCTCGTTGTCGCTTGCTTTTAGAATTTTTTGAACAAGCTGTAAACTCTGACCCTGGATCAGCTGATCGACTTCATCAAAAACCAAGGTTTTAATATTCGCTGCCTTAATTTTTTTAGCGGTAATCAGTTCTAAGACTCGTCCTGGCGTTCCCACCAGCACTTCCGGCTTTTTCTTCAAAGCTTCTTGTTGGCGTTTCACATTGGCGCCGCCAATTAGCGACTGAACCTTCATGCCTGAACCGGCTAACCACTTACGCGCCACCTCAACCACTTGCATCGCTAGTTCTTGCGAAGAAGTTAACACCAGGAGTTGACTGGCTACGCCCACTTCTAATTGATTGATCAGCGGCAATAAATAAGCTAGGGTTTTGCCACTGCCGGTGGGGGCGATCCCTACTAAATTTTGACCCTCACTGATTGGCGTAAATACTTTTGCCTGGATCAGTGCCGGTTTTTGAAACCCTGCATCCTGCCAGTTTTTTTGTAAAAATGGGACAAATTTTTGACTGTTCATAGTTTCCTCTATTTCTCGTCGGCATCAAAGACGATGCCCGCACTTTTTCGCATATCATAAATTACTTGGTTTACATTGCGGGATAATTCCACCCACGCTTCATACTCTATTCCATATTCTGGTTTTGTCGGATTTAAAATAACTTTAGCAAATTCTGCTGCTTCTTCCACCATCGGATTATCCAGTTGCTGAACGTTTAATTTTTCACGGCGATGATGGTTCCGATCATGAAACACTGCTTCGTCAATCGAGTTGATGGCATTCAATACTAGCGTACCATTTGCCAAATATATTTCCGACTCTTGAAAGCTATCACCAATTTTGCCTGTACGAATCGTTACATCAAAACCGTCATAACGTAAAATTCCCGTTCCCATGCCATCAACTCCGGTGGCAATCTTTTGGTCAAAATAAACACTCTCTTTCGGCATACCAAACCAAGCAAGTGCTGCGTAAATCGGATAGACTCCTAAATCAGCTAAGGCACCACCAGAGAAATGTGGTGAGAAGATATTAGGCTCTTCCCCATCCAACACTAGATCATAACGAGAAGAATATTTCATAAAACTAAAATCAGCGCCAATGATCTGATCTTTTAACGGTAGAAAATCCGCCACGACTTTAAACGCTTTTTCATGGATATTGCGAGCGGCTTCAAAGAAAAAGACGCCCTTTTGATTGGCTAATTCAATGATCTCAGCCATTTCTGTGGGAGTTGAAAAGGCTGGCTTTTCGACAATCACATTTTTCCCAGCTAAAATGGCCTGTTTCGCTTGTTCAAAATGTAAACTATTCGGTGAAGCAATATAGATCGTATTTACATGCTCAAGCTTAAAAAAAGTCGCTAAATCAGTAGCATATTCGACATCACCATATTTTTCGCCAAATTTTTGGGCCGTTTCTAACTGCCGCGAATAGACTGCGGCTAATTGATACTTGCCTGTTTCATGAGCTGCTTGAACAAATTGATCGGTGATCCAATTCGTTCCGATAATACCTAAATTAATCATACTTCTTCCACCTTTCACTGATTGGGATCAATAAATGTTTGGGCTAAATCAAAAGGTACTTCCCCTTTGATTGCAATGCTCTCCTGATATACTTCACAATTATACGCTAAAATCTGAACGCCGTCTGCTTCAGCCTGTTCCACCGCCTCATACAGTGCCGGCTGCATTCCGCGGTGAATTGTTGCCGTTTTGATCAACGGAAACTGAACAATAAACAGCACATAACAATGATAAGCCATTTTTTGAGCCAGCTGCAACTCTTTTACGTGTTTCAAGCCCCGTAACGTTGGGGCATCGGGAAAGGCTCCAATTCCGTGGTTTTCCAAAGTCAGGCCTTTAACTTCCACAAAGCCCTTTTCCGCTTGATCGGTTTCAAAATAAATATCAAATTTTGACCGATCAAAGGTATACTCGCGTTTCAAAAAATCGATCTGACCTTTCAGTCCAGGCAATGTAATTTGACCTGTTAAAATTCCTTCTGCCGCTAGAGCATTTGGGATCTGTGAATCAAGATTGATCCACATTGCTCCTTTTTGGACCGCAATCAAATCGTACGCCGTCTTACGTTTAACCGATGGCTGATAATTAACTGCAACTAGCGCTTCGGGTAATAATAATTCTTTGCTGCGGCCGGTATTTTTTACATGGGTGACGATTTCTTCTCCCGTGTCTAATAAACGACAACGCGCAATAAAACGATTGCTTCTTTCAATAAAAGTTGCTAAGTAAATAGCCGAATATTTCATTTTCTATCAAAATCCTTCTAAAAAAGTTAAATAGTCCTTAAGCCGGATGGCAAGACTCCCAACTTTATTATATAGTATAACAAAGCAAATCTAAAAAGATCACTATTTTTAATAAATTGGCCGATCATCAAACGTCATTTTTTGATTATTATCTGCCAGATTGTGAAAGGAGTTTTTTGATGAGATTGAAATGGCCTGTCTTCCTCAGTGCGATGTCCCTCAGCGCTGCTGCAGTAAGTTCAAAGCTAGCTCGCAAGCGTAACACACAAGATTTAAATAGCATTTATGTTGGTTCTTGGGAGTTCACTCATCCAAGGGAACAGAAACTTCATACAATCACTATCTATCCGGATCTTTCGATCATTTTAGATGGAACGGCGATTATTTATCAGCTGATCGAACTAAGTGAAGAAAAATTAGCGATTCAAGATCAGTTCGGCTATCATTTATTAATCAAAACCCAAGAAAGCATCCCAAACACCTTGTATGATGAATTAGATGATGTCTCTTTTCCGATTATTCCAGTAAATAACTACTAAAAAATGAACGAGTTAGAAGAAAGGGCCGCTTCTTCTAACTCGTTCTTTAGCGAAAAAAGGGGAGTGACCAACGTCACCCTCCTTTTTTGAATTTCTTTTATTGATGAATCAACGAACGGAGCATCTGATCAACATTCTCAGCAGCTTTGCGCCCTTCACGGATTCCCCAAATGACGAGACTCGGTCCGCGTCGAGCATCCCCAGCGACATAAACCTTTTCATTATTGGTCGTGTAATCTTCATAGATCTCTGTTACCTCAAAGGCCTCTAATAGATTTTTTTCCGCACCAGTAAAGCCCATCGCCAATAACACTAAATCAGCTTTTAAGGTTTGTTCCGTACCAGCAATCGGCTGGAATTGACTATTAACTTTCGTCGTTTCAATCGCGATTACTTGCCCTCGCTCTGCACCGATAAAAGCAGTCGTTGAAGTATTATAGGCCGTCAACTCGGTATTTTTCAAGATCCCTTCTGCTTGCCCATAACCAACACGTGCGATCATGGAATATTCCGGCCAAGGATTATCTTCACGACGACTTGCCGGTAATTGCGGTGTGATTTCCAGCTGTTTCACTGAAGCGGCCCCTTGACGAACGGCCGATCCGATACAGTCGTTTCCAGTATCGCCTCCACCAATCACGACTACATGCTTCCCAGCTAATTTTTGATTGCTGGCCTTTTTCCCATGTTGCAAGACATCTTTCGTACATTCCGTTAAATAATCCACCGCAAATTGAATACCTTGTAATTCCCGGCCTTTAACTTTTAAATCTCGAGGAACACTTGCTCCACTTGCGATGATCACCCGATCATAGTTTGCTTGTAATTCCTCGGCAGTAATATCCGTTCCTACTTCAGTACTTAAAACAAATCTGATACCAACTTCTTCCATTACATCGATTCGCCGTTGAACGATTTCTTTGTCCAACTTCATATTAGGGATCCCATACATCAATAAGCCACCCGCTCGATCACTCCGTTCATAAACGGTCACTTGATGTCCTAATTGATTCAGGCGCCAAGCAGCTGAAAGACCCGCTGGACCAGAACCGATGATCGCCACTTTGAAGCCCGTCCGTTCAGTCGGCATCCCATCTGCTTTGACCCAATCATTTTCAAAGGCATGGTCAATGATAAAACGCTCATTATCATGGATCGCTACCCCAGAACCATTCAAGCCTTCAGTACAAGCTTTTTCACAAGGAGCTGGACAAACCCGTCCGGTCATCTCTGGCAATGGATTCGTTTTAGCCAAACGATCAAATGCATTCTTAAAATCACCGCGATAAACAAAATCATTCCACTCTGGTATCAAATTATCATTGGGACAGCCAGAGACCGCTGGCTTCCCGCCATAAAAAATACCGGTATGGCAAAAAGGAATCCCACAATTCATACAGCGGGCTGCTTGCTCTTGACGCTCCTCAACACTGAGGGGCGTTTGTAATTCTTCCCAATCTTGAATCCGCTCATCAACTGGACGGTAAGGGTTATACTTCCGAGGATATTTTAAAAAACCAAATGGATCTGCCATCCTAGCCACGCTCCTTTCCAGCTGGTGCTGTTTGTTCGCCGATGACTGCCACAAAAGCTTTTTCAATCAGCTCTTCCCCTTCGAGACCCGTTTTGGCCAATTCTTCCGTCACTCGAACCATTTCGTGATACTCTCTTGGGTATACTTTGACAAAATGTTTTTGGGCATCTTCCCAATTATTCAATAATTCAGCTGCTTTCAATGAATCGGTATACGTCAAATGCTTTTCAATCATTTCTTTCAAGACCGCATCATCACCCGTCTCACCTAATTTGAAAAGATCGACCATCTCCAAATTGCATTTATCTGCAAAAGTCTCAGTTGGATCATATACATAGGCCACTCCGCCAGACATTCCAGCCGCAAAATTCCGACCAGTCGGCCCTAAGATGACGGCCACTCCGCCAGTCATGTATTCACAACCATGATCGCCCACGCCTTCAACAACAACATTCGCCCCACTATTTCGAACACAGAAGCGTTCACCGGCTTTACCGCGGAAATAGCCTTCTCCGCGATTCGCTCCGAAACATACCACATTTCCGACGATTGGCGAATTTTCTACATCATAAGCTGCGTCTTCTGGCGGAACAATGATTACTCGGCCACCACTCAAGCCTTTCGCCACGTAGTCATTCCCTTCACCAATCAACTTCAGTTCCATCCCTTGGGTGATAAATGAACCGAAGCTTTGGCCAGCGATTCCGGTATAGGTGTATTTAATTTGTCCCGGCGTCAATGCATAGTTTCCAAAACGTTCAGCGATCCAGCCACCCATCCGTGCGCCGACTGTACGATTGACATTATTGATCGGGTAACTCATAGCTACTTGCTCGCCATTTTTAATAGCACCTTCCGCAAAATGATCCAATTCCGGCCACTCACGTTTTTCCTTGAAAGGATCTTCAGTTTTGCGTTCAATTCCGACACTAGTTGACAGAATCCGTGAGAAGTCCAACGATTTTGCTTTGCCTTTTGCAATGAAACGCGGCGCTAATACTTCGGTATGACCGATCATTTCATCAATACTTCTAAAGCCTAATTCAGCCATAATTTCCCGCAAGTCTTCTGCGATGAAATACATCATATTGATTAAATGCTCTGGCTTTCCAACAAAGAATTTCCGCAAAGCTGGATTTTGGGTTGCGACTCCTACCGGACAAGTGTTCAAGCTGCAGACCCGCATCATGACACAACCGATTGCAACTAAAGCTAACGAAGCAAAACTGTACTCTTCCGCGCCTAGTAAAACCGCCATCGCCACATCACGACCGGTCATCAATTTACCATCTGTTTCCAAAGTCATCCGTTGGCGCAAATTATTCATCGCTAATGTCTGATGCGCTTCAGCTACACCCATTTCCCATGGCAAGCCGGCATCACGAATCGAATTTCTTGGCGATGCTCCAGTTCCACCATCGTAGCCTGAAATCACAACCACATCGGCCCCGGCCTTGACAACTCCTGTTGCGATCGTACCCACGCCAGTACTTGAAACCAATTTGACATTGATTTTTGCGTAAGGATTGATCGCCTTCAAGTCATAAATTAATTGCGCCAAATCTTCGATTGAATAGATATCATGATGGGGCGGTGGTGAAATCAAGCGTACCCCTGGTGTTGAACCGCGAATCTCAGCGACCCAAGGAAAGACTTTATTGCCGGGTAATTGTCCGCCTTCACCTGGTTTTGCACCTTGAGCCATTTTGATTTGTAATTCTTTCGCACTCATCAAGTATTCGGCATTGACACCAAAACGGCCAGAGGCAACTTGTTTGATTTTACTATTGAAATTCTTGCCATCTGCTTGGACTTTGAACCGTTTGCGATTTTCGCCGCCTTCACCACTGTTAGATTTGGCACCGATCGCGTTCATTGCCTCGGCGATACATTGATGGGCTTCCTCACTAAGTGAGCCATAAGACATCGCACCGACTTTGAAGCGTTTGACAATTTTACTTGCTGGTTCGACTTCAGAAAGCTTGACCGCTGGACGTTCCTTTTTAAATTCCCACAGCGCCCGTAAATTAGTAGGTTCTTCCAAGGCTTCTTGATTCATTTCCTCAACATAATGCTTGAATAATTGATAATCGCCTGCTCGCACGGCCTGTTGGAAATTATAGATCGTCTTAGGATTGAACAAATGATGTTCCCCATCAGCTTTATATTGGAAACTTCCACCAGAGGCTAACAGATCATTTTGCCGTGATCCATAAGCCAATTCATGGCGTTGTAAGTATTCCGCTTCGATTTGTTTCAGTGAAAGTCCACCAATTCGACTGGCTGTTCCAGTAAAATACTTATCTGTAACCGGCTGACTGATTCCAACGACCTCAAATAATTGGGCTCCATGATAGCCAGCGATTGTTGAGATTCCCATTCGTGACATGACTTTTACGATGCCTTTTTCGGCCGCCTTACGGTAACTTTCCAAACCATTTTCAATGTTAAAACTACTAAGTGTCGCATAGGCGCCATACGGATGAATCCCGCTCGCACCATAACCGATTAATGTGGCAAAATGGTGGACTTCGCAAACTTCGGCCGAATCAACCACTAGACTAGCCAGTGAGGCTTTGCCTTTTCTAACTAAATGATTGTGCAAACCGGAAACAGCTAATAAAATCGGCAGTGCCATCTTCGCTTGTTCTGATCCCCGATCGCTCAAGATCAAGATCGTTGCCCCCTGATCAATCGCTGATTCTGCTTCTTTGAACATTTGCTCCAATCCATCTTCTAAAGCATTCGGAGCGCCCACCAAATAAAGCGTTGAGATTGTGACTGCTGTTTGGGCTTTTGTTTTCAGCTGAGCGATTTTTTGAAAATCAGCTGTACTTAACACGGGACTTTTAATTTTCAACTTTTGACAGTTCTGTGCATCATCAACGCGAATGTCTCCGTCGCGACCCAAAAACATCTCCGTACCAATCACCAACTGTTCGCGAATCGCATCGATTGGCGGATTGGTGACTTGGGCAAACTGCTGTTTGAAATACGTGAATAACGATTGCGGTTTTTCACTCAATACCGCTAACGGCGCATCATACCCCATTGAAATGACCGGCTCTTCACCTTTTTCGGCCATTTGGACTAAGGCACCGCGAATAATCTCATCCGTGTACCCATTCAATTTCCACATTGTTTGTAATTCTTTTTCGGAGAGAATTGTCTTTTTTGTTTCTGTCTCAGTAAGCTGAGACACTTCAAGGCGATTCTCCGTTAGCCACGTTTGATAGTCATGCGCTTTGGCATATTTTTCTTTGACTTCTTGATTGCGATAGAATTTTCCGTTAATGGTATCTACTAAGATCATATTCGCCGGACCTAGCACACCTTTTTCAATCACAGTTGATGGCGCAAAATCAACCACTCCAGATTCAGAGGCCACCTGCACGAAACCGTCCTTAGTGATCGAATAGCGTGAAGGCCGCAAACCGTTACGATCCAAGGTCGCACCGACCATTTCACCGTCTGTAAAACACAATGCCGCAGGTCCGTCCCATGGAGCCATGAAACTAGCATTGTATTCTTGGAAAGCTGTCATTTCTTTTCCTAAACCGGCTTCTTCCGACCATGCTTCTGGCACCATCATCATTAATGCGTGAGGAATATCACGACCGTTACGATACAAATATTCCATACAATTTTCTAGTTTGGCCGAATCAGAGTCTTCTTCGTTATAAACTTCGATTCCATGACTCTTCATCCAATTTTCCGAACCCCGCAAAGTATTGATTTCACCATTATGGGCTAAGAAGCGAAACGGCTGTGCGCGATCCCAGCTTGGAAAAGTATTGGTAGAAAAACGTGAATGGACTACCGCGATACTCGCTTCGAAGTCTTCATCTTGTAAATCATCATAAAAAAGACCAACTTGGTAAGCATGCAGCATTCCCTTATACACAATCGTTTTGCCGGATAAACTACAAATTGCCAGTTCACTTGCCTGATAGGTCTTCTCCAATTTACGACGCAGGCGGTATAAGCGATCTTCAAAATCACGGTCAGTGGAAACTTCTAAAGGCCGCTTTATGAATAATTGCACAAAACTAGGCATCACTTTTTGCGCGCCTGGTCCACAATTCTCATATTGAAACGGTACATCTCGCTGCCAAAGAACTGAGTAGCCTGCTGATTCAATTTCTTTCACTAGTGCTTGTTGCAGACCCATTTTATGTTTTTCATCGGTTGGTAAAAAGAACATTCCGACTGCATACTGACCACGTTTAGGTAACGTTACTCCTGCCGCTTTAGCTTCCCGTTGAAAAAAAGTATTGGGAATCGTTGCTAATATTCCAGCCCCATCGCCTGTTTCTGGTTCTGCACCAGTCCCTCCGCGATGGTTCATCCGCTCTAACATCGTCAGCGCATGCTTTACTAATTGGTGTGAAGCTTTTCCCTCGATTTGAGCAATAAAGCCCATACCACATGCATCCTTTTCAAATGACGGATCATACATGGTCGGGGCCTCGATAGTTTGTTGCTTTGCCATTGACATCAATCCTTTAAATAGTTTGACAATTCTCATTTATTTTTAATATACTACCTTTTTTCTTTAAGATAGGCAAGTGTTCTTAGAATTTTTTTTTAATTACTATCGTTATCACAAAATCCATTTGTTGCAAGAAAAATCCAATCAAATGGAAAAAATAAGATTTATTTGGTAAACTTAATCTGATATGCTTCGTTATGAAAGGATGAACACCAATGACACCAAATCGCGAAGATTATTTAAAATTAATATTAGAATTAGGTGGCGATAAAGAAAAAGTTAGTAATAAAAAAATCGTTGCTGGTTTATCTATTTCCGGAGCTTCTGTCAGCGAAATGATCAATAAGTTGGTAAAAGAAGGACTGGTCGAGCACTCGCCCTATCAAGGGGTTCAACTGACTCCCACTGGTTTAGAAAAAGCTAGCACCTTAGTTCGCAAACATCGTTTATGGGAAGTCTTTTTAGTCGACCATCTTGGTTATTCCTGGAACGAAGTCCACGATGAGGCTGAAGTTTTAGAACATGTAACCTCTTCACAGCTAGAACAAAATCTGGATAATTACTTAAATCACCCAACCTTCTGTCCCCACGGTGGCATGATCCCACAACAAAATCGCATCGTTCATGAAAAAGAGCGCCAAACATTGGCCTCCTATCCTGTCGATTCAAAAATTCGGATTGCTCGTGTCTTAGATGAAAAAGAGTTGTTGGATTATTTGATGGAAATCGGCATTAACATTCGTGAAGAATATACAATTACGAATGTCGCTGCTTATGAAGGACCTATTACTTTACAAAATGACCAAAAAGAGGTTTCAATTAGCTACAAAGCCGCGTCAACGATTTTTGTTGATTTATTATAATATTACAACACTAACTATCCGAGATTGGTGTGAACTTCATGTCAGATTGGCTTTCTTTTAAGGGGTGGCACGTAAATCGCAACAGCACGGTAGTAGGCAGTGAAGTTATTTTTCCTTTCGAAAGATAATTTATCAAAATGAACTAGGAGTGAATCATATGGAACAGGCAGCTTTATTCACCATCTTTGGTGGTACGGGCGATTTAGCACAACGCAAGCTTTATCCTTCGTTGTTTCGTCTTTATAGAAAAGGCAATTTAGCAAAACATTTTGCAGTAATCGGAACCGCGCGACGTCCTTGGAGCGATGAGCATTATCGTGAAGTCATTTGTGAGACGATCAAGGATTTAGAACCCAACGAATCCGAGAAAAAGGAATTTGCAAGCCATTTTTACTATTTGTCTCATGATGTTAATGACTCTGACCATTATGACCAATTGAAAGCTTTATCTGATCAATTGGACGAAAAATATGAGCTACAAGGCAATCGTTTATATTACTTGGCGATGGCACCACAATTTTTTGGAACGATCGTCAACCATTTGAAATCGCAAGACATTATAACTACTACTGGCTATAACCGTTTAGTGATCGAAAAACCATTCGGCTTTGATTATGACTCGGCGGATAAACTGAATAATCAAATTCGCAATGTTTTCCCAGAACAAGATATTTTCCGGATCGATCATTATTTAGGTAAAGAAATGATCCAAAATATTTCCGTAATCCGTTTTGCTAATAATATCTTTGAATCCCTTTGGAACAACCGTTACATTGAAAATGTTCAAATCACCTTCTCTGAAGCACTTGGGGTAGAAGATCGCGGTGGGTATTATGAAAATAGTGGAGCCTTGAAAGATATGGTCCAAAATCATATTTTACAAGTCGTTGCTTTATTAGCAATGGAAGTACCGACCTCCTTTTCTAATCAATCGATCCGTGAAGAAAAAGTCAAAGTCCTACAGGCGATTCGCCGTTATGAGTCTGAGGAAGTTTTACAAAATTTCGTTCGTGGACAATATGACACCGGTACGTTAGATGGAAAAGATTTCATCGCTTATCGTGATGAACCCAAAGTTGCAAAAGATTCTTTAATGGAAACATTTGTTGCTGGTAAATTCTTGATTGATAACTTCCGTTGGTCAGGCGTTCCTTTTTATGTTCGCACTGGAAAACGCATGACTGAAAAAGGCACGCGGATCAATATCGTCTTTAAGCAAGTTCCAATCAATGTTTTCAATTTTGAACAAGAAGCCGCGGGTAAAGACTTGCCGCAAAATATCCTGACGATTTATATCCAACCAACCGAAGGATTCTCTTTAACTTTAAATGGGAAGAAAATTGGTCAAGGCTTCAAAACAGAGCCTGTCAAATTAGATTTCCGGCAAAGCGCTGAAGTAACTGAAAATAGCCCCGAAGCTTACGAAAAACTGCTATTGGATGCTTTAAATGGCGACAGTACCAATTTCTCACATTGGGATGAGGTCGCCAACTCTTGGGAGATCATCGATCGGATTCGTCATACTTGGGATCAAACAACGCCCGGATTTCCTAATTATGCAGCCGGCACGATGGGACCACAAGGCGCCTTTGATCTCTTAGCTAAAAATGGCCACGAGTGGGCTTGGCAACCGGACCAATGGTATCGCGAACGCGGAAAATTAAAATAAATAAAAACGGATGCAGGAGAGTTCCTGCATCCGTTTTTGTATTGTCAACATCCTTTTTTAACTAGGAAAATCTCCAAAAAAAATCCGTGCCGACAAACTCGACACGGATTTCTTCTATTATATTACTCTAATCCTTCAATGACTGCTTCTGGATAATGTTCTTCTACAATCTGGACACATGACGCACATAAGTGTGGTAATTTTTCATCTTCACCAACAGTCGTCCGGACTTGACGACAACGATCACAAACTTCTCCTTCGGCTTTTTCAACTAAGATCGCCACATCATCAAAAGCTAATGCCTTCTCTGGAGCAGCTTCTTTAGAAACGCTGAATGAGTCTGGTGATACGATCAATAATTGAGCAAGATCTGCATCTAATGCGGTTAGCATTACCGCTACTTGTTCATTAGGATAAATGGTTACTTTCGCTTCTAATGATTTACCGATCACTTTTTCATTCCGTGCTTCTTCTAAAGCTTTCAAGACTTTATCTCGTAGGTCCATAAAGGCTTTCCAAGTGTCTAATAACTCAGCTTGGTTAGGGAATTCTTCGTAGCCTGGTAATTCGGCTAATTGAACGTATTCCTCTTCTTCCTTCAAATACGTCCAGATTTCTTCTGTCGTATGCGGGATGATTGGTGTCAATAATTTAGTTAATGCAACAGCTGCTTGATAGAAGACCGTTTGCATGCAGCGACGTTCATAACTATCTTCGGCTTGGATATAGACGACATCTTTAGCAAAATCAAGATAGAAAGAAGACAAGTCAACCGTTAGGAAGTTCACCACTGTTTTGTAGATTTGGGTGAAATCGTATTTTTCATATCCTTCTTCACGAATTGTTTTGATCACTTCATTCAAACGAACCAACATATATTTATCCACCGAACGTAATTCAGCATAAGCCACTGTATGTTGGTTTGGTTCAAAATCAGTCGTATTGGCTAACAAGAAACGCATTGTGTTCCGAATTTTACGGTAAACTTCGGAAACTTGATTCAAAATATCCATTGATACGCGAACATCGGCTTCATAGTCCACACTGCTAACCCACAGACGTAAGATATCCGCGCCCATTTGATTGATGACTTTTCCTGGCACAATCGTGTTGCCTAAAGATTTACTCATCTTACGGCCTTCACCATCTAGAGTAAAGCCTTGCGAAAGAACGGATTTATAAGGGGCCACCCCGTTGATCGCGACACTTGTCGTAATACTTGAGTTGAACCATCCACGATATTGATCGGAACCTTCCAAATACATATCTGCTGGGAACGTTAGATTTTCCCGTTGACGTAGGACTGCTTCGTGGGAAGAACCTGAATCGAACCACACATCCATAATATCTGTTTCTTTCGTAAATTGGCCATTTGGTGAACTTGGATGAGTAAAGCCTTCAGGTAACAAGTCTTTCGCTTCACGTTCAAACCAAATATTGGAACCATGTTCAGCAAATAATTGTGCCACATGTTCAGTCGTTTCAGGTGTGATGATTGCTTCACCGTCTTCCCCATAGAAGATCGGTAGCGGCACGCCCCACGCACGTTGACGAGAGATCACCCAATCGCCACGATCCCGGATCATATTATACAAACGGGTTTTGCCCCAAGGAATAATCCAATCAACTTTTTCGATTTCGTCTAAGATATCTCGACGGAATTTATCGATTGAAGCAAACCATTGCGGTGTTGCTCGATAAATGATTGGTTTTTTCGTTCGCCAGTCATGCGGGTAACTATGGGTGAAGAAATCCAATTTCAATAATGCCCCATTTTTCTCTAACAATTCAGTTACCATTGGATTGACTTTATCGTAAAAGACCCCTTCAAAACCAGGCGCATCGGCAGTCATAATCCCACGATCATCGACTGGTGAAATAATATCATTCCGGTATTTCTTCCAGGCAAAGTAATCATCTTCCCCGTGTCCAGGCGCCGTATGCACTAAACCAGTTCCGGCATCTAAAGTGACATGATCGCCTAAGATAACTAATGATTCACGGTCATAAAACGGATGTTGCGCCGTCATATATTCCAAATCTTTTCCTGGAACTTCTTTAATGATCTGAGGATCTTGCCAGTCTAATTCTTTAGCGACAGTTTCTAATAAATCCTTCGCGATCACATATTTTTTGCCAGCTTCTTCGACTACGGCGTAAGTATACGCCGGGTTTGCTGAGATCCCTTGGTTTGCAGGCAACGTCCACGGTGTCGTTGTCCAGATAATAAATGATGTATCGTTATCTAAAATCCCTTTGCCGTCTTTAACTTTGAAAGCCACATAAATTGAAGCCGATTTGACATCTTTATATTCCACTTCGGCCTCAGCTAATGAAGACTCGCTTGATGGTGACCAATAAATTGGTTTTAAACCTTTGTAGATGTAGCCATTTTCAGCCATCTTTCCGAAGACCCGAATTTCAGCTGCTTCGTAATCCGGTGTTAACGTGATATACGGATTGTCCCATTCGCCAGCAACCCCTAGACGTTTAAAGTCTTCTCGCTGTTTATCAACTTGCGACAAGGCATACTCTTCACATTTTTTACGGTATTCCGACATCGACATTTCTTTCCGTTTAATCCCTTTATTCGCCAAAACTTGTTCGATTGGCAAACCATGCGTATCCCAACCAGGAACATAGGGAGCACGGAAACCAGACATTGATTTTGAACGCACGATAATGTCTTTACTAATTTTATTCAAGGCATGGCCGATATGGATATTCCCATTAGCATAAGGCGGTCCATCGTGTAAAACGAAGCTTGGTTTGCCTTCATTCAATTTTTGGCGCTTCTCGTAAACTTTATTTTCTTCCCATTCTTTTTGCCATTGACCTTCACGATTCGGTAAATTACCGCGCATTGGGAAGCCGGTTTTCCCTAGTTGCAGGGTTTCTTTGGTCTTCATTATTGATCGTCTCCTTTGTTTTTATCAATTATTACTAAGGGTGGAACTATTAAAAATGGTCTGCTTTTTAACAAACCTTTCAAGACGTAGCTTCCTCGACTTTTGGAAGCCACAAAAAAACAAGCTCATCCGCAAAGGGACGAGCTTGTCGTGGTACCACCCAAAATTTGAAACTTGTTGTTTCCTCTAGTCATCGGTAACGAGATGAGTCGTCGCTTGCTACTGTCAATTCACAATCAAAAGCTCTAGAGGATCTTTCCAATTAGAGGGTCTGCCGAACTTCCACTGTCATCGGCTCGCTAAAAGAATCTAATCAGCTTTTCTGTTCTAGATGGCTTAGTCTTCGTCTGTTTTGATTAATTCAGGAATATCAATCGTTAATCCAAGATCATCTTGTGACACGTTCTCAACGATTGGTTCATCTGAGTCTACTGCAATCTCAGTATCGTTGTCAAGTTCATTGGATAAAACTTCTTTTAAAACTTCATGGCCGTCACCAACATAGGCTGACATTGGTTTTAAAATTTCATCCCAATCACCACTGCGGGCTTGATCGATTTGGGTTTCTAACAACAAGAGTAATTGTTGATGGAAGACCCGCGTTTTTTTCTTCAAATCATTGGTTTCGGCAGCTAATTGACGCGCTTGCGCCGTTGCATCAGTTAAGATTTCTTTAGCTTTATCTTCAGCCGTTGTCGTTAATAAATTGGCTTTTTGCATAGCGTTTGATACCAATTCATCCGCACGATTTTGAGCAGAAGTAACAATCACTTCTGATTCTTTGCTGGCAGAAGATTTCACTTTGTCAGCAGTATCTTGAGCCACTACGATTGATTGGTTCAAGGCTTCCTTCAATTCATTGAAGTATTCCAATTTTTCTTCTGAATGTTTCAAGGCTTTTTCTAATTCACGATTTTTCGCGATGCTATCTTCATAATCACGAACGATCATATCTAAGAAGTCATCGACCTCATCTTGATTATAACCACGCATTTTGGTGGAAAAACTTTTATTTTGGATATCTAATGGAGTTAATGCCATTTTGTGTTCACCTCATCAATTTATTTTCGTAAAACGCCTAAACGTAAACGGAATTTCTCTTTCTTGGTTTTCCCCTCTAATCCTTGGATTTGGATACGGCCAAATCCCCGAACAGAAACCACATCTAGCAAATCAAGTAAATAGTCTGGTCGTTCATTGACCGACCAATTGACTTTCACTTTTCCAGCTTCGACTAATTGTTTTGAACGTTGCCGCGAAATATTATAAACCGTTGAAATGATCGCGTCCAAACGCAGCGAGGTTGCTGTCGTGCTTTCTTCAGCCCAACTGTCCTTTGGAACAATGATCTCCGTATAAGGACGCTCTTCTAAATGGACCGTCACGCGACCGATTTTGTTGACTTGACCAACGATGTAGTTAGCCGATTCTTTCGCTAAAAAGATCTGCCAACGAGTTCCATCCGAAATAATATCACCGAAATAATCACGCTTGATTCCCGCACTCATCAGTGTGCCTAAAATCTTACCATGAGAAAGCTCAGTAAATTTTTGCGGATATTTGATTTCAATCATCACTAGTTCAAAGTCATCAATTTGCGGTTCATAATACTCTGGGTAAATCATGCAACGACAACGTTCCGCATCTTCATAACCGCCGTAAAATGAAAACTTCAATTCACTGTTCTCGCGAATCAAAGTCTCCAGAATATATGCTTGGCGAGGATCTAAAAAATTCGTCAAATAAGGAGCGTACTGGCTTTCAACTTGTTCTAACCAATCGCCAACACTGTCAACAAATGGATGCTCTTCCGGTCTAAAATGTTGATAGACATTCGCATTCATCTTGCCACCTCCTTAATAAATAATTGAAATCAGAATCTTTTGTAAAACCTCCATCGCAATATTCAACGCTAAGATCGCGGCCATAATTGAAAAATCGATTCCGCCAAATTGCAAAGGCAAACGTCGAAACAAATCAAGAAATGGCTCACAAATCCGACCTAAAAACTGGCCGAATTTTGATTGATAGGCTCCTGGAAACCATGACATCAACGCGTAAACGACTAACAGTATCGTATAAAGATAAACTAGTCGATTTAAAACATTAAAAAGTGTAATCAGCAAATTCAAATAAGCGACCCCTTTACATTTCTAATCCATAAATATCGTCATCAACCATCGAACTCAAGCTCGAACTGCTAATTTCAACATTTGTTGGCGTACATAAAAACATTTCATTTCCGACACGTTTGATATCTCCATCGATCATAAAGACTGCTCCAGTCAAGAAATCAACCACGCGCCGGGCCTTCATTTCATCTAGAGATTGAAAGTTGATTAAAACCACTTCACCCTGACCCACACGCTTAGCGATAGTCATCGCTTCATTATAAGCCCGAGGCTCCACGACTGAAATACGGTCTTTTTTACGTTCTTCCATTTTAGGTGCTAAGCGCTGTGCCCGACTAGTATTGTTAGGCATTGAAACAACTTTTTCACTTCTTCTCGGTGCACTTTCGGCTTTTTGTATAACCGCTTCGGCACGTCGATTCGGTTTAGGTTCAGCAGCTGGCTGAACTTTTTCAGTTACCCTAACTTTTTCTTTTGGCCGCTCTTGTTTTTGATAGCTTGGACGTGAGGCTACACGTTCCTTCTTAGCTGCACTTTGCGGGCGGCTAACTTGCTTTTGGGGCGCAGGTGCCGGCGCTCCATACATCTCTTCATCATCAGCTAAACCAAAAAAATCAGTGATCTTTGCTAGACTAATTCCCATTAACTTTACCTATACCTTTCCTAAATAATGCCGTGCCAATTCGAACAAAAGTAGCACCTTCTTCAATTGCCGTTTTGAAGTCTTGGCTCATTCCCATACTTAACTCTGTACAGGGGGCGTACTGCAAGTTTTGTTCTTTCACACCTTCTTGAAGCTGCTTCAAGCTAGAAAAAATTGTCCGGATCTCCGCTTGACTGGACTCGTAAGGAGCCATTGTCATTAAGCCAATCACTTTAATCTTATCTAAGGCTGCTAATTCTTTAATGAATAAATCAAGTTCTGCCGGCGCAATACCGTGCTTTGATTCTTCACCAGAAATATTTACTTCAATAAAACAAGCAATTTGCTGTTTGGCTCGTTTTTGAATCTCTTGAGCCAAGCGCAAACTATCTAGCGCATGAAAGTAATCAATTTCATTTATAATCAATTTTACCTTGCGACGCTGTAAATTGCCAATAAGATGCCATTTGATTTGTTGATGTTGAGCCAGATCCTGCTTCTTTTCTAGTAGTTTATCCACCCGATTTTCAGCTAGATCAGTTACCCCTAATTCAACAAGCTCATTTGCTGTTTTGGAATCGACACTCTTGGTCACTGCAACCATTGTAACATCCTCTGGGTTACGTGAAACAAGAGCACACGACTCCTGAATCTCTTGCTCGATTCTATGCAAGTTTTCAGCGATCATGTGCTCTCCCCCTTTTATTTTCTACGGCGAAAGAATGGTGGTGTGTCTAGTTCTTCGTCTTTTTCAGGTTTTACTTCTTCACGATTAAATGTCTCGAATTCTTTCTTTTCGATATTTTCAAATTGTGTTTCTTCTACTTTAGGACGGATATTCTCTTCTTTCCGAATATCCCATTCACCAAAAGCAGATTGGCTTTCGCTGTTTCTTGCTGGTTCGATATCTAAGTTTTGCTTTTGTGGAACTGATTGGATTTGACTAGCACGCTGACTATTACGTGTAGCCTTACGCTCCTTTTTTGTTGGATCAATTCCTGTCGCAATCACTGTCACGCGAATTTCATCGCCTAATTCTTCGTTGATTGATGTACCTAAGATAATGTTTACATCACCAGTTGCAGCATTAGAAACAATGTCAGAAGCATCTTGCGCTTCAAACAAGGTCATGTCTAAGCCGCCTGTGATATTTAATAAGACTTGTTCAGCACCATCGATTGATGTTTCTAATAATGGAGAAGAAATCGCCTTTTTCGTTGCTTCAACAACGCGATCTTCACCGCTAGCAACACCAATCCCCATCAAAGCAGTTCCTTGGTTTGCCATAACAGTCTTCACGTCAGCGAAGTCTAAGTTTACGTAGCCTGGAGCTGTGATCAAATCAGAAATCCCTTGAACCCCTTGGCGCAAAACATTGTCCGCTTCACGGAACGCTTCAAGCATTGGTGTCTTCTTGTCAACAACTTCTAATAAACGGTTATTTGAGATGATCAATAAAGTATCAACATTTTCTTTTAATAATGAAATACCTTCAGCGGCAAAACGTCCGCGTTTTGGTCCTTCAAAGCTGAAGGGACGAGTAACGACGCCGACTGTTAAAGCGCCTAGATCTTTGGCGATTTTTGCGACAATTGGAGCAGCCCCTGTACCTGTACCGCCGCCCATGCCGGCTGTGATGAAGACCATATCTGCACCTTCTAGTGCGTCACGGATTGCTTGTTCACTTTCTTCTGCTGATTTTTGACCAACTTCAGGTTGTGAACCAGCGCCTAAGCCCCGTGTATATTTAGGTCCTAATTGGATAACTGTTTCTGCTTTTGAATTTTTAAGAGCTTGGACATCAGTGTTTGATGCGATGAATTCAACGCCTTTAACGTTTTCTTCGATCATACGGTTAATAGCGTTTCCGCCACCGCCGCCGACACCGATAACTTTAATAACTGCACCTTCGTTAATATTGTTATCTATTGAGAATTCCATGTTCATTTTCCTCCTACTTAGTCAAAAATATTAGAGAAGAAATCTTTAATCTTCCCAGTTACTTTTTCTTCATTTTTTGGTTTGCTTTCTTCTTCGTAATCATTTGCTGCTTCATAGTCATCATAAACTGGCGTTGTAGAAACTACACTAGTTTGTGGTGAAGATGATAGGGAAACTTTTTCACCAGTTACAGCTGATTTAGCTAAATGATAAACGTCGTTTAGTTCAGCTGAGTAGTTCACAATACTGATCACATTTGTAAAGACCGGATTTCTTAGACCCATTTGGTTAGGCACATGTAGTTTCACGGTTGTTCCAAAAATGTCTTCCGCAAGATCAACTACTCCCGGTAAACTAGCCGCACCGCCTGTTAACACGATCCCACCAGGCAGATCTAAAGCTTCGATCTCATCTAAAGCATCTTTAGCTTTACGGAAGATTTGTTCTAACCGTGCTTCAATGATTTCAGACAAGTAACGTTCATCGACTTTGACCGGATCGGTTTTACCAATCACATCAACGGGGAATTCTTCATCCGCAGATGTTCGGCTTGGGTAAGCATCGCCGTAATTGATCTTCAACGCTTCCGCATTATTAAAGGAAGTGTTCAAAACAATCGAAATGTCTTTTGTGACAAATTCGCCGCCTTCTTGGTCTACATGAGTAAACTTCAGTTGTTTGTCATGCATAACAGCTGTCGTTGTTTGACCGCCACCCATATCGATAACAATCGTACCAAAATCTTTTTCGCCATCTGACAAAGTAGACTCGGTTAAAGCTAAAGAAGTAATCACCGTTTCAGCAACCGTCAACCCAGCTTTTTCGACACATTTTGTAATGTTATGAATGATCGTCTTAGGTCCAGTAAAGACTAATCCGAACATTTCAAGACGAACACCGATCATTCCCCGCGGATCTTTGATACCTTCAAAGCCATCTACCGTAAATTCTTGTGGTAACAAGGCAACAATTTGTCTTTCAGGAGGAACCGAACGAACCATTGCTGCGGAAGCAACATTCCGAACATCTTCATCCGCAATCTCTTTTGACTCATTGTTAACAGCGATCATACCTTGACAAGGCTCAACTTCTAACAAGTTGGCAGGTAACCCGACGCTAACACTTTTAATCTGAATCCCAGCTTTTTCCTCGGCCTGTTTTACTGCTCGTTGAATCGCGTGGACTGTTTTATCTATGTCTACGATAATCCCACGGTTGATTCCTTCTGATTTTGCGTTTCCAACACCAATGATATTCATTTGGCTATCGATGTATTCGGCAACAACAACTTTTATCGATGTTGTCCCGATATCAAGGCCTACATACATTCCTGCTTTTGCCATGAATGGGATTCCCTCCTATTTTCAAATAAATGCTTTATTCAGATATACTATTTTAACTTACTGTTAAGCATGAAATATAATTTTTTGCAAGTAATTCACTGCCTTCAATTTTAACACATTTTTAGTGGAATGAAAAAGAAGATTCAGCATTTTCTTGTAATAAATTTAATCATTTCCAACAGCCATTTCAGATTGATCTGTCGAGTTTTGAACCGGCTCTTCTGCAGTGGAATCTTCCGGATACGGATAGCTGTAAATTCCCGCCTCCATATCCACCACACCTTGGAACTCTTTATCGTTCATTTCTTTGACAATTTGTGGGTAGTATTTCATTTTACTGCCAAGATCATCGATGCTTACTAAAACATTATTTCCATCATTCATGAAAATTTCCAACAATTCTTTGTTCTCGTTAGTTGGCGCATATTTAATTTGGGAAATCCCCTGTTTAACTTCTTCCGACAGTTTGTCATATTCTTTTACGACTTTTAAAATTTTCTTGGGTCCGGTGAAGCTTTCTAAAATCGGCAAATTGCCATCACTTTTCTCCACTTCGATTGGGATGATCTCCCCAGTCGAAATTACCGGTGAGTACTTGCCGTTGCTTTCTATGTAGGCAACTTCCGGATATTCTTTGACTTGCACTTCAAAATGGTTGAAGCCATCAATATGAACTTCGACTGCTTCGATTTGTAGCTCTTGCTTCTTCAAATTTTTGACATGCTCCGCTCGCTCAAAATACTGTCCCCAGAGATTATCGCCAACAGTGAAATCGATTTCCTTCTTTATTGCCTCCGTTGAGATCCGTTCATTACCAGTGACACTCACTCCGCCTAATTTACCTAATGGTGAAATGTAATATAACAATAATAATGCAGGAATCGAAAATAAGGCAATCAATATGGACGATCTTCGTACGAGACGACGGTTACGCTCATGCTTAATGTTTGGTAGCCGCTCCAAGAAAGAACCGTTTTTCGGTCCTTTTGAAGTTTCAGCCGGTTCTTCAAAACCTGCTTCTTCCTCTAGCTCTTCCTCAACAACAGCTTCTTCAACTTCTTCTTCATCAGCAGGTTCATTAGTATCGGCTGTTTCAGCTGATACCTCAGGAGAATCTGGCTGGGGTTGTGTTGCAGCATTTTCAAGCGCCTTTTGCTTCAAGTATTCCATGTTGGCTAATTGCCAAGGAGTCAGATTTTCTTGTTTCGCTTGACGATTTTCTTCTTGTTCCTTTTTTTCTTCTGGAAACTCTTCACGACTAATGACCCTCACCTCCAAAAATTATTTGACGATTTCGTTCACTAATGACCATAAGCGTTCAGCGGCATCGGGAATTCCTTCTTGACGTGAGGCTTGCGCCATTTTGTTTCTTTTCTCAGGATCGTTCATGATATCATCCACCGATTCAACTAAAGCATCCCCAGTTAAATCAGCATCCGCAATCATCTCCACAGCGCCGGCAGCGACTAAACTTTGAGCATTTTTTGTCTGATGATCATTGGTCACGTAAGGGCTAGGAATCAAAATCGCTGGCAAGCCTAATGCGGTAAATTCCGCAATCGATGTCGCACCAGCACGGCCAATCAATAGATCCACATTGGCCATCACATCCGTCATGTTGTTGATATAAGGCTGTAAGGAAAGATTATGACTAATCTTTTTGACATCAAATTTTTCAGATATTTCGTTATAATAACGATCCCCTGAAGCATATAAAACTTGATATTCTTTTTGTGAAAACTTCGGTAAGGCCTGAATCACTGCTTGATTAATCTTCAGTGCACCTTGGCTCCCGCCAAAGATCAATACCGTGGGTACCTCTGAAACTAAACCGTATTGTTCCAAAACGTCTGATTTGCCACTCGTAACTACTTCCTGAGCTCTAGGATTTCCGACCAGAACTGTTTTGTTAGCTGGAAAATACTGTGCAGCATCAGGAAAACAAATACCCACCCGATCAGCAAAACGACTTAGGAATTTGTTGGTGATCCCTGGTACACTATTCTGCTCATGAATAATCGTCGGAATCTTCATCCGAGCTGCTGCATAAACTACCGAACCAGAAACATAGCCCCCAGTACCAATGACAACGTCCGGCTTAAATTCTCGTAAAATTTCTTTCGAGCGTTTGATACTCTCAAGGAATAATTGGACGGTCTTGACATTGTCAAAGGACAGCTTCCGTTTAAAGCCTTGGATCTTGATCGTTTTAAAGGAGATGCCCGTCTCAGGCACAATTTTATTTTCTAATCCGCGATGCGTTCCAACATATAAAAATTCGGAATCCGGCTGGATTTTTTGTACGTAGCGGATAAATGCTAGGGCTGGATAAATATGTCCGCCGGTGCCGCCGCCTGTAACCAGTATTCTCATTTCTTTTCCCTACTTTTCTAATTGCTTCACAGCAAGCATAAATTTGTCTCCGCGAATCTCAAAATTCGGGTATTGATCCCAACTAGCATTGGCCGGAGATAATAAAATATTGTCGCCAGCTTCACTTTGTTCATAGGCCAATGGTACCGCCGTTTCAACGTTTGTAGTCATGATAATCTTCTGAATGCCGGCACGTTCGGCCGCCTCAGCTAATTTTTCTTTCGTTTCACCAAATAAAATAATTGCTTTAAGGCCTTCAAAGGCCGGGATCAATTCATCGAAATCATTGCCGCGATCTAATCCCCCAGCTAATAAAATCAAATGCTCATTATCAAAGCCACTTAAAGCCATTTCAGTCGCCAAGCTATTGGTAGCTTTCGAATCATTGTAAAATTTCCGACCATTGATCGTATCCACATACTGCGTCCGGTGAGGAACACCATGGAAATTACTCAACGCTGTTTTGATTCCCTTGTTAGAGACACCCTTTAATTTTGCTACAACAATCGCAGCTAAGGCATTTTCAATATTATGAGCACCTGGCACACCTAATTCATTCGCGTCCATGATTTTTTCGTCTTTATAATAAAGACCTCCATCCAACAAATAAGCACCATTGTCTAACTGTTCGTTTGTTGAAAAAGGAACAACTTGAGCGTGTGTTTGGGGACTTAGCGCTTGTAATTCCTCAGAATTCCAATTTAAAACTAAATAATCATCAGCCGTCATATTTTCTTGAATTGCCCATTTTGCTGCCACATAGTTTTCACGGGTCTTATGGTAATCTAGGTGGGCTTCATAGATATTCGTAATTACAGCAATCTGTGGTTTAAACTTCTCAATTCCCATCAATTGGAAACTCGACAGTTCCATCACGATATCGTCATCCGGATGAGCTTTGGCAGCGACCTCGCTAGCCGGAAAACCGATATTTCCAGCTAAGTGAGCTTTGCCAGCTGTTCGTTCTTGATTCAACAACAGACCAATCATGGTCGTTGTTGTCGTCTTGCCATTCGTTCCAGTGATACCGACGATAGGACATTCTGCAACCTCGTAGGCCAACTCAACTTCGGTCAAGATTGGAATATGTAGTTTTTTTGCTTTTTTAACTAAAGGGTTGTCATAGGGAATTCCTGGATTTTTTACCATTAAAGAAAAGTCTTCATCCAATAATTCGATGGGATGGCTACCGGTGATCACTCGAATCCCTTGTTCCAGCAAGCCTTGCGCTTCTGGATTTTCTTCAAAGGGTTTTCCGTCGTTAACCGTAACAAGTGCGCCCAAGTCATTTAATAACTTGGCCGCACTAAATCCACTCTTTGCTAATCCTAAGACTAATACTTTTTCATTTTCATACGTTTTGATTTGTTTCATTTTCTAGTCATCTCCTACAGTACGATCAATAAAACAACGATAGATGCCAGCAGTCCAACAGCCCAAAAGACCGTGTCCACTTTCCATTCCGACCAGCCAGACATTTCAAAATGATGGTGCAATGGCGACATTTTAAAAACGCGCTTTCCTGTTAGTTTAAAGGAAGTGACTTGAATAATCACGCTAGCTGTTTCAAAAATATAAACTAAACCGACTAACAGCAGTGTCCATTCTTGATGTAGAAGAATCGACACGGCAGCTAACAAGCCGCCTAAAGCCAATGAGCCGACATCACCCATGAAAATTTTTGCTGGTTTCCTATTGTATGGAAAGAAACCGACTAAGCCACCCATCACTGCCAGACAAACAATCAGCACTTCATACTGCTGTTGATTCCAGGCGATAATACCGTACGTTGCAAAAGAGATCGTTCCAAGACCAGATACAAGTCCATCAATCCCATCTGTTAAGTTCACTGCGTTAGAAAAACCAACCAGCCAAACAATCACAAACAAGCCATAAAGAATATTCAGCGGCAGATCAATGCCAAAGAAATTCAATGTATTGGGATAGCCCTCCAGCCGATAAACTAGATAGAAAATGACAGCTACCACAACTTGTCCGATGAACTTCTGACGAGACGTCAAACCTTCATTTTGTTTTTTTGCCAATTTGATGAAATCATCTAAAAAACCGATGATGCCATACAGCAGCAAAACAAACACTAAAATCATCAGCGAGGTTGTCAATTTTTGCGTCCAAAGACTGAACCAAAGTGACGTAATGACCGCTGCGGCCAAAAAGCCTAGCCCCCCCATCGTTGGGGTCCCCGCTTTGGAGTTGTGCCATTTCGGACCCTCATCCCGAATTTCTTGTCCTTGTTTTTTCATTCTAAAGTAGCCAATTATAAAAGGCATGCTTGCGACAGTAATTGCAAAACTACTGGCAAAAGCGATAAATAGTTGTGCCGGTTGCATTTTTTTCTCTCCAGTCTAACCTAACGTAATTTTTAATTTTTTCTTCGATACTTCCGCATAAGGAGCGATATTTTGTTTCGTACAGTAGCCTTCTCCCTTAAAGCTGACATCAATATCAAGTAAGTTCGCTAATTTCAAGATATCCGCCTTTGACCATCCCCGTACATCTGGCATTTCCTTCTTTCCGTCCGTTAACAAGATCAGATGCTCATTAGCCATGACTTTTTCGCCAGGCTTAGCAGATTGTTTCACGACTTTATCGCCATCCCCAATTACTACCGCAGCTACGCCTCGCTTATTCGCATCGGCAGCCGCTTTAGCAGTTGAAAGATTGCGGTAATCCTCAACCGTTACTTTCGTAGAGCTTTCTTGCTCTGAAGAATCAGGTTGATTGTTTTGAAATTCCATCGCCCGACTCAATAATGGATTGGCGATCTCACCCAAAATCCCCGCTTCATTTTCCTGCGGTTGTTTCATCGTTAAATACAAAATATACTCAGGATCTTCTGAAGGGATCATTAACGCGATCGAATAGATATAGTTAGTATCTCCAGTTAAATAGCGGCCATTTTCAGCAATTTGGGCTGTCCCCGTTTTAGCTGAAATATGATAGCCTGGTACTTTATATTGATCATATGCTGAGCCGTAATTTTCGCTTTCAACCGTATCTCGCATATATTCACGAACTTTTTGGGCCGTCTCAGCCGTAATCGGTTCACCGACAACTTCTGGTTTTGTGATGATTTCCTTATTCGTATTAGGATCAGAAACTTTCTCGATGTAGTGGGGCTGTAACATTTTCCCGTCATTAGCGACCGCCGTAAAGCCTCGCATCATTTGAAAATTTGTTACACCAATTGCTTGACCATAAGAACTCATCGCTTGGTCAACGATATTGCTGGTTGGCAAGGTTCCTTTTGATTCCCCCGGCAATCCAGAGTACGTGCTTTGACCAAATCCGAAACGTTTGACATATTCCGGCCAACGATCTCCCAGTTTTTCTTCCAGTTTGACCATTCCCACATTACTTGACCAAGAGAGTGCCTGCCGCATCGTCAAGATTCCTTTTTTACCTAAGTCCCAGTCATTGATCGTAGCATCGGCTACTTGAATCTTACCTGACAGGTAGCTTTCATTTTCGTTAAAGACTCCTTCATTCACAGCAGCCGAAGTCGTAAAGACCTTCATCGTTGATCCTGGTTCATAGGTGTCTTCAATCAAAAAGTTCCGCCAAGAATTATCGCCGCCAAGCCCTTCTTTTGTTTCAGGGTTAAAAGTAGGCCGCTGTGACATCGCTAAAATATCACCGGTTTTAGCCTGCATCAGCATCGCAGTCATTTCCGTTGGTTTTGCTTCTGAGTTGACCTTGTCCAGTAAAGTCTCTAAATAACTCTGCAAACCAGCATCTAAAGTGGTGTAGATATCTTCACCGTCAACGGCTTTCTTTTCTTCTGCGATACTGCCTGGAATCGGCCGCTGATTTTCATCTTTTTGATAGACAACTTTTCCGTTCTTACCTTTTAAAACATCGTCATAGGCCGCTTCGACACCCATCACTCCAGCAAGTTCTTCCTTTTTATCTGGTTGTGCATAGCCGATAAAATGCGAAGCGAAGTTTCCATTAGGATACATTCGATCCGTGTGCTCGGAAAAATACAACCCCTTGACTTTCGCTTTTTTCATGGCGTCTTCTATATTTTGTTTGGTTTCTTCAGAGATATTCTTACCTTTATTACCAAACTCAACTTGATAATACTTACTAGTGCCATCACTATTGATTCCACTATTCAAAGTTTTCAAAGCAGATTTTTTTGAGATGCCTAAGTATTTATTTAAGATTGCCGCTAACTCATCAAAATTTTTCTCTTGAGCATACAGCTTTTCCTTCCCAGAAACATAGCTCTCAGAAAGAATCGCATAGACTGCATAAGACGTCGCGTCCTCAGCGATCACTTCACCATTGCGATCGTAGATGGTTCCACGTTTCGCTTTAATCACCTGCCCACCACGATAAAGCTCTTCAGTCTTAGTTTCCAACGAGGTGCCTGCGACATGTCCGCCTGCCACGACATAAATCATCCGAATGGCAAACAAAAAGAACAATCCAATACTCGTAGCAAACAAAATAACGCCTACTTTTTTGCGATTGTTCATCGGAGTTAAATTCTTTTTTCGAATTTTTCTTTTTAGCCTTTTAAAGCGCATTTACTTCACTTTCCTTAAATTCTCGTCATTGATCGAAAGACCAGCTTTCTCAGCAATTTCTTTCAAACGATCAGAACGAGACAATTCGCTCTTTTCTTGCTGCAGCTGTGTTGCTGTTTTTTCTTTTGTTTCAATATCAGTCTGAATACTCGTTATTTCATTTTGGGTCTTACTGATCTCGTTACGATAGTTGACCATCACGATTGATAATCCAATCAACATCGTCAAAAAGGCCAATACAGCGAATTTTTCTAGGCGTGTAACTTTCTTTAAGCGATCTCCAGGAGAAACGAAGACTTCGAAAGAATCTGGCGTTTGATGAATTTCATCTTGCAGAGGTTCAAAATAGAGCGGTTGATTGTTTTTCAATTCTGCCATGCCTACGATCCTTTCTTCACTTTCTCAGCGATCCTTAATTTTGCACTTCTTGCACGATTATTTTCATCTAATTCCTCTTCTGAAGGAATAATCGGTTTACGATTTACTAATTTTAAAACGGGTTGAAACTCTTCTGGCACCACAGGCAAACCCGGAGGCAGATCCTTTGGTGTACTGAATTCTTTAAACATCGTTTTCACGATACGATCTTCTAATGAATGGAAGGTAATCACACTGACTCGGCCTTCAACCGCTAACAGAGCGATTGCTTGTTCCAGTGAACTTTCGATTGCTCCTAACTCATCATTCACCGCAATTCGAATAGCTTGAAACACACGTTTAGCGGGGTGTCCGCCTTTACGTCGTGCTGGAGCCGGAATCGCTTCTTTAATCAGATCAACTAATTCACCAGTCGTTTCAATCGGTTTATCAGCACGTTTTCGTTCGATCAGACGTGCGATTTGTTTAGAAAACTTCTCCTCGCCGTAGCGGAAAAAAATCTTAACTAACTCATGGTAAGAATATTCATTGACCACTTGATAAGCACTTAAAGGGGCCTCTTGATCCATCCGCATATCTAATGGTGCGTCTTGATGATAGCTAAACCCTCGTTCCGCCTCATCCAGTTGCGGAGAAGATACACCCAAATCATAGAGAATCCCATCGACTTCGGTCACACCTAAAGCCTGTAATTCTTTGGTAAGTTCTCTAAAATTGGCCTTAACAAACGTTACTTGGCCTTTTGCCACGTATTTTGCTAAACGAATCTTCGCATTATCGATTGCTTTTTGATCTTGATCAAAAGCATAAAGGTGTCCATCTGAGTTTAATTGACCAAGCAAATACTCACTGTGACCAGCTCCGCCCAGTGTACAATCAACATAGATACCGTTTGGTTTGATTGCTAGACCATCAACTGTCTCACGAAGCAAAACGGTTGTATGTTGAAAGTCTGTCATTGATAATCCTCTTCTCTAAAATCCAAAATCGACCATTGTTTCAGCAATGTCATCAAAACTAGCTTCTGTTTCATTTGTAAATTCATTCCAACGCCCTTGATCCCAAATTTCGATTCGATTGGCTACCCCAATCACGACACATTCTTTTTCAAGCGACGCGTGGCTGCGTAAAGACTGTGGGATATTGATTCGTCCCTGTTTATCTATTTCGCACTCAGTGGCTGCGGAGTAAAAAAAACGGACGAATGCTCGTGCATCTTTCTTAGAAAGCGGCATCTCATTCAACTTCGTTTCTAGCTGTTCCCATTCGGCTAAAGGATATCCAAATAGGCAGCCATCCATTCCGCGGGTGACAACAAATTTCTCGCCTAACTGTTCACGTAATTTTGATGGCACGATCAAACGACCCTTGGCATCAATATTATGTTGAAATTCGCCCATGAACATCTAGACTCCACCCCTTTTCACCACCACATGAGATAAGTCTACCACAATCCCCCACAATCTACCACACTTTGTAAAAAACAAAAATAACAGTTTGTTGACCAATTTTAACCATATTGAATTATCAACAAAGACGGAAACAATTTGGAGTTTTTAAAAAGTTTTTTCGAATTATAACGCATTAATAATGCTTGCGATAATCAAAACAAAGTAGATCAAAATCGACAGTAAAAACGTCAGGCGCCAAAACATTTTGAAGAAGCGGCCGTACATGATCTCGCGATAACGATACGCTTGAAAAACAACCACACCAATACCCAGCAAAAGAATCGTTAATAAAAAATAGGGCAGAATCGAAAATGAACTGATACTTTTAGATATTTCGTGCATCCCCACAACTAAAAACGGGACCGTAATATCCGGTGTTTTCAAATTGAAGCGTTGTTTTAACTTAAATGTTGTTACTAGGTAATCAGACCCTAAAAAGACGATAATCGGGAAAATATACCATAACAATAAGATTGGTGAAAATGATGCCAACAAATACAGTCCTTCCTCTTCAAACTACTACTCACAACTATACTGCATAATCGTTACATTCGTGTTTCATTTCATTTAAAATATAAAGGTTTTAGCAAGTTTTAACAATTGAATTCGCGAGATTGTAGCAAAAAGATTTCTTAGTATTTTTTAAAAGTTTTTTCGGATGAATTGCGGAGTGTTAAGAAATGGAGTATGATGAATTTGACTTTTTAACGAGGGTGGTGACACCATGAATAACAAAAAATCCACGAGTACATTTTCGAAGGTTACAAAGGTTGTTATTTGGGCTATGTTAATTTTAACAATTGGTTCATTAGTTTTGAGTAGTCTGATCAGTATTATGTAAGCAAATAGCCGGAGCAGCTGCTCCGGCTATTTTTTGGCTAATTGCAATAATTCTTTGGCGTGTTCCACCGTTAGATCGGTAATTTCGGTTCCCGCTAACATTCGAGCGATTTCTTCTGTCCGCGCCTTTTCCGTTAACTCTTCCACTTTAGTGATCGTTCGACCAGCTACCACTTCTTTGCGGATAAATAGTTGATGATCCGCTCGAGCCGCAACCTGTGGCAAATGGGTAATACACAGTGCTTGCGAATTTCGACCGATCTGATAAATCTTATCTGCAATCGCTTGAGCGACCCGACCACTCACACCCGTATCCACTTCATCAAAGACAATACTAGTCAACTCTTGCGTTTTCGAAAAGATCGTTTTCAACGCCAACATGACACGAGAAATTTCACCACCGGAAGCGACTTTAACTAACGGTTTCAACGGTTCTCCCGGATTGGTTGTGATATAAAATTCTACCTCGTCAATCCCATCTACGGCAAAATTTATCTCTTTAAACCTTACTTCAAAACGAGCATTTTCCATATAGAGATCTTTCAACTCATGTTGAATCGCTGTTTCTAATTTTTGCGCCATTTTTCTTCGAGCGCTCTGCAATTTTTCTGCCAATTGTTGCAGCTTCTCTGCTTTTACTTCCAACTCTTTTTCCAGCTTTTCCAATTTGTCACCCGAAAAATCAGAGTCTAGTAGCTCTTGGCTGATTTGATCATAATAATTCAAAATGATTGCAATCGAATCACCGTATTTCCGCTTCAGCTGATGGATCAATTCCAAACGCTCATTGACTAAATCCAAGCGCTCTTCATCCAGCTCCAACTGATCCAGCTGACGACCGATCTCACTGACTGCATCTTGCAATAGATAATAAGCACTATGAACATTATCTGAGATATTTTCATAGTCCTGATCCAATGAAGCGATTGTTTGCAGTTCTTGACTTGCCGAACCGATTGCATCAAGTGCATTCGTCTCTTCGTTCGTCATCGCTTGATAACTATACGACAGGCTATCGACGATTTTTTGGTAGTTGGTCAGTTTTTCACGTTCTTCCGCCAACTTTTCTTCTTCCCCTATCTCCAGTTCGGCATTGCCAATCTCTTCTTGCTGAAAAGTCAGCATATCGATTCGCTGGGCAAAAGATTGTTCATTTTGTTTGAATTTTTTGACTTGATTCGCTAAAGCGACATAGGCTTGGTGAGCTTTTTGATACTTGGCTTTAACCGTTTGAAAAGCTGCATCACCGAAGCTATCTAACAGTCGCAAATGAGATTCCGGATGCATCAATTCTTGATGATCATTTTGGCCTTGAATATCAACTAAAAATTGTCCGATTCGCCGTAAGTTAGCTAACGTCACAATCCTGCCATTGACTCTTGAGATACTTTTTCCCGAGCTGTTTAAGTCGCGTTGTACGATTAGTCCTGCTTCATCAACTTCGATGCCTAATTCCTCCATCAGCACTCGGAAATCTGCCTGTTTCGGCAAATCAAACAGCCCTTCGACTAAACATTTGTCACTACCTTGGCGAATATACTCGATGGAGGAACGGGCGCCTGCCAGCAAACTGACCGCATCAATAATAATCGACTTTCCCGCACCAGTCTCACCCGTTAAGGCAGTCATCCCATCAGTAAAACTTAAATGCAACGAAGAAATGATTGCAAAATTTTTAATGGTCAATTCTTGCAACATTTTAGATTCTCCTTTAGCTATGTTAGTTATTTTGACTTTTAGCAGCAATTTCTTGCTGAATTTGTTTGGCTTCTTCTTCGGTTCGCGCAATCATCAGGACACTGTCATCATCGTTTACGGTCGCAAACAAATTCTTAGCAAACTGCTTTTCTAGCAAATTCGCACAAGCCGATGCATTCCCAGGCAGCGTCTTGACACTGATGAACTTTTCCATCTGGTCAACCGATACCACGGCTTCTTTTAACAGATCGGCTAACTTTTCGTTTACATCTTCTTGTTCTTTTTGTGGCACACTATAACGATAGCCACCATTTTGAGCGGGCACTTTAATAAGCTTCATCTCTTTGATATCCCGTGAGATCGTCGCTTGGGTCACGGTGACACCTTGTTGCGCCAGAATCGCTACAAAATCTTCTTGTTTTTTCACATCATGCTCACTTAATAATTGCGTGATAATCCGATGTCGTTCTTGTTTTCGCATGCCTTTTCTCCCTGTAAAATTATTTATCTAGTTGCTGATGCGCCTCAGCTACAACGTCTGCTAAATTGATTTTGGGATTTAGACTCCCGGTTTCAGGCACTTTTTTCAAATGGGCTAAAAATTCAATATTCCCTTCTCCACCAGTGATAGGCGAAAAAGTCAACTCTTGAACATCAAAGCCGTGGCTCGTCGCAAAAGTAGTAATCTCTTCCAATACCATCAGATGCGTTTTCGGATCTTTAATAATGCCTTTTTTTCCGACGAACTCTTTGCCTGCTTCAAACTGTGGCTTAATCAATGCCACCACATCGCCGTCCGCTGTCAGAATCTCATGCAGTGGCGGGAGGATCAATTTTAACGAGATGAAGGAGACATCGATGGTCGCAAAATCAGGCTGCCCTTGTGTAAAATCTTCTAATTTAGAATAGCGGAAATTGGTTCGCTCCATGACGACGACCCGCTCATCCTGGCGCAATTTCCATGCCAACTGGTTGTAGCCAACATCTAAGGCATAACTCATTGTTGCCCCATTTTGAAGTGCTACATCGGTAAAACCACCAGTCGATGAGCCGATATCTAGTAAGATTTTTTGATTGATATCAACGTCGAACTCCTGCAAAGCCTTCTCCAGTTTCAAACCGCCTCGCGAAACATACGCCAAACTTTGGCCTTTGACTTGTAAAAGCGTTTCAATCGGGATTTTCTCCCCAGGTTTGTCCAGTCGTTCATTTTTTTGATCGTAAACTAGCCCGGCCATCACACCGCGTTTAGCCTTTTCTCGTGTTTCAAAAAGACCTTGGTTAAAAGCTAACACATCGACACGTTCTTTTTTCATGCTCTTCTCCTAATTCTAAGGTAATCCATTTTAAGTTTTGCTTCGCTCATTCTGCTAAAAATCAGGCGATTCTATTTTAACGCAAAAAGTTCCAACAATTCTGTGAAAATTTGCGGTTGGAATTCACTGACTTCGGTTAATTGCTCCACGATTGCTGCTGCTTTTTGCAGTTCATCATTTAACGCTTGGCGCGCACCGTCCAGACCTAACAATGCCGGATATGTACTTTTCGCTGCTTTTTCATCCTGTCCAACTTGCTTGCCTAATTCCTCGGTCGTCCCGATAACATCTAAGAGATCGTCACGAATTTGAAAAGCCAAACCGACATGTTCCCCTAACTGTTCAAGTTGATCCAGTACGTAAGCTGTTTGATCGGCTAAAATTCCACCCGCCATAAATGCATAAGTCAATAGAGCTCCTGTTTTCCCCCGATGAATCGTCTTTAATTGTTCCAATGAGACGTGTTGCTTTTCCGCCGCCATATCTCCCGCCTGACCGGCTACCATGCCACTACCCCCAGCCGCTTTGGCTAAAAGCTGAAGTAATAAGACCGTTTCAGCCGGGTTTAAGGTAGTTTCACTGATTAATTGGAAAGCACCTGTTAAAAGACCATCCCCGGCCAAAATCGCTAACGCTTCCCCAAAAATTTTGTGATTCGTAGGCTTTCCACGCCGCAGGTCATCATTATCCATCGCCGGCAGATCATCGTGAATTAAGGAATACGTATGGACCATTTCCAAAGCCCCTGCCGTTTGGTAAACGGGGGGCGTTAGCGGCTTTTGAAAAGCTTGAACCGTCGCTAACACGATCAAGGGGCGAATCCGTTTTCCCCCTGCCTCTAGGGAGTAAAGCATACTTTTTTTTAATTCTTCATGTGTCGTACACGTAGCAATAAAGGTCGTCATTTCTCTTTCGACTTTAGGTAGCTCCTCAGCAGAAAGCTGCTGTAACATTAAGCTTCCCCCTCACCCGTAAATGGGACTTCTTCGTCTTCACTCATCACTTTGGTTAAGGTTTTTTCTGCCTTTGTCAGCGTATCTTGACAGTGTTTGCTTAATTCCATCCCTTTTTGAAACGCTGTTAAAGCTTCTTCCAAAGGCACATCGCCACGTTCTAACTGGGTCACGATCGCTTCTAATTGAGCGATGGATTCTTCAAAAGTTGTAGTTTCCATTATTTTTCTCCTTCTATTTCTAAAATTGCTGCTTTTATCGACCCATCAACAAAATGGACCGTCAACTCTTTTTCCTGCAATTCCTTCACCGAACGAACCACGTGCTCATTTTGCGTCGTATAAGTGAAGCCTCGCCCCATCGTTTTCAACGGACTCAATAAATCAAGGGAAATAATCGCCTGCTGAAGACGTCTTTGCTGACTCTCCAAATATCCCTGCATTTGCTGCTGCAGTCGCTCTTGCAAATAATCCATCTGCTGTTGCGCTTGCTTCACTCGATTGATCGGATTAGCTTGGGATAAACGATTGATCGCTTGCATCAATTTCCGTTCGCGCTGATTGACTAAAACCAGCATATTTTGTTGAAGTTGTTGGGTCAAACGATCTAACTGAACACTTTGAGCTTCATAAAGCCGATTCGGCTGCCTAAAAATATAAGACTGCTGCAACCGTTCAAATCGTTCCTTTTTTCGTTGCAACTGATTCATAAAAGCTTGTTCTAAACGTGCTTGCTTTTCTTTGAGACGTAAAATTTCTTCGGATAAGACAGGTACCGCAAGTTCAGCAGCGGCCGTCGGGGTTGCCGCTCGGACATCGGCAACTAAATCGGCAATCGTCGTGTCGGTCTCATGACCCACAGACGAAATAATCGGAATCGGTGACGCGGCAATCGCCCGTGCAACGATTTCTTCATTAAAGGGCCAGAGATCTTCAATCGAACCACCGCCACGACCAATGATCATAGTATCAAAATCCATTGATTCGGCCTTTTTAATGTTCTTAACGATATCAGCGGCGGCTTTATCCCCTTGTACCAAGGTTGGAAATAAAACTAATTGGGCAATTGGGTAGCGCCGCTCAACCGTCGTGATAATATCGCGAATAACAGCCCCGCTAGGACTAGTAATGACCGCGATTCGTTTGGGATAACGGGGCAAAGCTTTCTTCGGTTGCGAAAACAGCCCTTCTTTGTCCAGTTTCTCCCGCAATTCTGCTAAAGCTTGATACAACGCACCAACGCCATCTGGCTCCATATGATCGATATAGATTTGATAGTTGCCACTAGCTTCGTATAGCGCCACTCGGCCAACGACCAAGACTTTCATGCCTTCTTTAGGCGTAAATTTCAGTTTTTGGAAGGCTCCTTTGAACATGATGGCGCTGATTTTGGAGCGCTCATCTTTCAAACTGAAATATTGATGGTTGTTAGGGCGCATCCGGAAGTTGGAAATCTCTCCGGTCAAATAGACCCGCTCTAAATAGGGGTCTACATCGAATTTTCGTTTAATATATTTGTTTAACGCACTGACAGTCAAGTACTCTTGGGCCATTTAAACACCTCTTATTCGTGATTCAATACTTGCCGCTGACAGCATTCTACCGTTTGCTGCATCAACATGGTGATCGTCATGGGACCTACGCCACCGGGAACTGGTGTAATATAGCTGGCGATTGGTTCAACTTCATCAAATTTTACATCACCAATCAGTTTCCCAGCTTCATTGCGATTCATTCCAACATCGATTACCACTGCCCCAGGTTTGATGAATTCTTTTGTCACAAAGTGTCCTCGACCGATCGCCACGACTAAAATATCGGCTTTGCGGGCAACTTCTGCCAAGTCCTCAGTTTTCGAGTGAGTTAATGTAACCGTCGCATCGGCACCTAATAATAAAATCGCCATTGGTTTCCCAACAATATTACTGCGACCAATTACAACTGCTTGTTTGCCGGCTAAGGGAATGTTATATGCTTCAAACATTTTCATAATGCCATAAGGTGTGCAGGGAATGGTATGAGGCATCCCCGCAAATAAGCGTCCCATATTCATCGGGTGAAATCCATCTACATCCTTTAACGGATTAATCGCCAATAGAACCTTTTCTTCATTGATATGCTCTGGTAAAGGTAATTGGACTAAAATTCCATGAAATTCATCGAAATTGTTAAAGTACTCGATTTCACTAATCAATTCAGCTTCTGTGATTGTTTCTGGGTAATGTTTTACTTCAGAGTGAATCCCGATTTTCTTTGCTGCCCGCTCTTTGTTACGAACATAGATTTGACTGGCCGGATTTTCACCGACGAGTAACACAACTAACCCTGGATAAATCTCCTGTTTTGCTAGTTCTTTGACTTGTTCAGCCGTTTCCTGTTGCAGCTTGGCCGCTAATTCTTTACCATTAATAAGTTGTGCCACATTCATTCCCCGCTTCTTCCAAAATAGTTTAAATAAAGCTGGGAAAAATAGCTAAATTAGCTATTTGCCCCAGCTTCATCGATCTCTTTCATTACATTAGATAAGATTCCATTGACGAACTTTCTTGATTGGTCATCGCTGAAAGTTTTAGCTAGTTCGATTGCTTCATTTAAAACAACGCGATTGGGTACTTGAGTGTTGTATAACATCTCATAGATTCCTAGTCGTAAGATAATCAAATCCATTTTGGCAATTCGTTGAATCGACCAGTTAGAACGTAGATGTTTTTGGATAATTTCATCTAGTTCGGCTTGGTGTTCAACCACCCCGCCAACCAACTCATCAAGATAGACCGGAACAAATTCTTCCTCATCTTCGCTGACAAAGTCTTGTTGATCAATACTCAATGCATGGTTGATGGCATCTTTTTTTGTTAATTCTTGATTGAAATCTAGCGGAAACAGTGCCTGTAAGGCTTTCTCGCGGATTTCATGACGTGATAATTCTTTACTCATTATTTTCCTCTTCATCATTAAATAATTCTTCTAGGGTTGGTTGTTCTAATTTTTCCGCAACAACACCGACAACATGAATGTTTACTTCACTCAAAGCAACATCGGTCATAAACAAGACTTGTTCTTTCACACGGTCTTGCATCGCCATCGCTACTTTCGGTACCGAAGTGCCATAGTCAAAGTAAGAATAGATATCTACTTTCAAGCCGTCTTCGTCATTTTTTAAGTAAACGCCCTTACCATGAGCGGATTTACCTAACAATTCAGTGACATTACTGGTCAAAGAACCACGCATACCGTAGACTCCGTCAACCTTGGAAGCTGCAATCCCGATGATTACTTCGATTACTTCTGGTGCAATGATAATTTCGCCAAGTTCTGGGCTTGCGCCTAAAACTAAATTCTTTTCATCTGCCATCTTACTCGCTCCTTATTCCTTCAAATAAACTTATTTTTCTTTCAGAAAAATAAATCTGATCTTCATGCCGTATATCATCCAACTATACACTTTTTTTCTTTGCTAGCGCTAGAAAAATACGTTGCATTCTTGCTTTTAGCATCCTGCAAAAAGTTGGACTGACATCCTTATTCCTTCAAATGAACTTATTTTTCCTTCAGAAAAATAAATCTGATCTTCATGCCGTATATCATCCAACTATACGCTTTTTTTCTTTGTTAGCGCTAGAAAGATACGTTGCTTGCTTTTATGCTCGTGAAACGTAACTGCCATCTTGAGTGTTGACGATCAGTTTGTCCCCTTGGTTTACGAAAAATGGGACGTTGACGGTCAAGCCGGTTTCCATCACAGCTGGTTTTGAACCGCCGGATGAGGTATCGCCTTTGATGTTTGGTTCGGTTTCAGCTACTTCAAGGATCACTGTATTCGGTAGATCCACACCTAAAACTTCATTACCATACATGATAACGGTCAATTCCGTATTTTCTAACACATACAGCATTTCTTCTGCCACTTGTTGTTTCGGCATTTCGATTTGTTCATAGCTTTGCATATCCATGAAAACGTAGTTGTCACCGTCATCATAAAGATATTGCATTTTTTTATTATCGATTTGGGCTTTCGCAACTTTTTCTCCTGCTCGGAACGTCTTTTCTTGAACCGCTCCAGTCCGCAAGTTTTTCAGTTTTGAACGAACGAAGGCCGCACCTTTTCCCGGCTTCACGTGTTGGAAATCGACTACACGCCAAATGCCTCCGTCCACTTCAATTGTTAAGCCAGTTTTAAAATCGTTTACTGAAATCATGATACTTCCTCCTACTTCACTTTAAGGAATTCATTTTTAATTAAAAAATGAGTTCGACTTTCACATGGTCCACCACTTCGCCTAAATCATACAAACTCAGTTAAAAAGTGATCGCCAAAGTGACTGTCCGATCTTTTCAGATTTGGTTCTAGTTTATCATTTCTTGTTTACTTACGCTACCACTACTCACGGCTATAAAATGATCAATTCTTTTGGTGAATGAGTCAATACCCGATTACCTTCTGCTAAAATCACCAAGTCATCTTCAATTCGAACGCCACCTAAACCAGCTAAATAAATTCCCGGCTCATCCGTAATGACGTTGCCAGTCATCAACCGCACTTCATTTGAACGGCTGACATTCGGCCCTTCATGAATCTCTAAACCGATTCCGTGACCTGTTGAATGCCCAAAGGCTTCCCCATAACCGGCCTCAGTAATCAAGTCCCGCGCCACGGCATCTAACTGCGTACCCGTCACACCTGCTTGAGCTACCTCAAGCACTTTCTGCTGTGCGGCTAAAACGATCTGATAGATATCCTTCAACTGCTGACCCGGATCACCAATCGCAAAGGTGCGGGTAATATCCGAAACATAGCCTTGATAAACACACCCAAAATCGAGGGTAATCAACTCTCCCTGTTCAATCATTTTTTCACTCGCCACACCATGCGGCAGCGCTGAACGCGCCCCGCTAGCTACGATCGTGTCAAATGAGGTGCCCGTTGCACCTAGTGAACGCATAAAGAAATCCAGTTGATTGGCTACTTCGATCTCGGTCATGCCCGGACGAATCATTTTTAACACATGCTCAAAGCCTTCATCTGCGATCGCGCAAGCTTTTTGGATGATTGCGATTTCACCTTCATCTTTTTGTTCCCGCAACTTTTCAATCAAGCCGCTGGCCGGCGCCAATTCAGCATCAATCACTTCTTCAAAGATTGAATACTCCGCATAGGTCATAAAGGCATCCTCAAAACCTAAGACATTGACACTTTCCTTGTCCATCAGTTTGATGATTTCACCGACGATATCCCCTTGATGCTGCAAGATCGTCATGCCCTGTACTTGTTCACTAGCTTGTTCGGTATAGCGAAAATCAGTAATAAAGAACGCTTGATCCAATGTAATGAAAGCCATGCCCGCTGTTCCCGTAAAATTCGTCAAATAACGTAAGTTTGCTGAACTAGTCACTAAATAGCCATCGATTACCTCTTTTTTCATTAATGCTCGTAATTTTTCGATTCGATTTATCATTCTTATCACCCATTGTCTATTATAACAAATTGTTGGAAAAAGCAGAACGAACACGATTAGAAAAACTAAAAGACTTTAAGCAATCCTTCCTCAAACAAAAAACAGGTGTGACAAACATCTTGTCACACCTGTTTTTCCTCTTATCGTCGTCCCGTGAAAAAGGAAACGACCGCAACAACTATCACCGCACCTAAAATCGATGGTACCAAGGCCATGCCCGCTAGATGTGGTCCCCAATGACCAAAAACAGCTTGACCAACATACGAGCCAACCAATCCTGCAATAATATTAAAAATACAGCCCATCTGTTTTCCACGGCCAGAAAGCCCCCCACCGATCGCACCAATTACAGCGCCAACAATTAATGTCCAAATCATCATTTTTCCTCCTTGTCCTGCATTTGCTAATTAACACCTGTTTTTTCATGTTTAAAAAATCTTATTACAAGTTTACCATAGCGATTTTTACTTCTGATAGCCAAACGCTTATTAGGAAAGTCAAGCCCTCAACAGCGCTTTTTTCAAAAAGTTTCCCAGTTGTGAAACGCTAAAGAAGACTGATCCAACGGGATTTGTCTGATTGTAAGCGGCTAAATCCACCTACAAAACCCACTTTTTAAGTAATACTGTGTATAACTTTTGATCAAAGCAAATCCGACCGCAGTTTTAAACGGTTTTGTGTCCAATCAACTGCCCCAAGTTGATAAGGAAAGCTCCCTTGCAAAGTAAAACTTCCGGCTTCAGGCACGTTGATTTTATTCATTCGATCATTCCCTTTGGCTAAATAGCCCGTCCCCAACTTCAGCATGTCCTTCAAGTTGAGATTACTGCCGGAATACTCCTTGACCGTTCCATAATTATTCGTGATCGAAGCTAGACTTGGCCGTACCGTTTTGCGTTTCATTAAGCGAATAAGATCTTCCTGCCGCTCAAAGACATCGATGCGACCATCCTGATCAATCTGGTAACTAATATAGGCATCGATTTCCGCCAAGGTCAAGCGGTGCTCCCCTTTAGTAAAATGCTGGCCATTTTTCAAAGCCGTAAAATCCTTGTAAATCGTCAGGGGCATTCTGCCGTCCACTTCTAAGCCCGCCTCTTTAACCCCCAACAAACTATCTGCCTTTTTTAGAATCAAATACTTTTTTACTTCTATAGAAAAGGCCAGCGAAAAATAGTCTAAAAATTTTTCGATGGGCACTTGCGTATAAAGTTCTCCTAAAGTCAATTTCCTGATTCTGATCTCGGGGGCAACACGCAACAAACTATTCACGCCGCTAGTTAAATCATAGACAAAAAAACTGGAGTACTGCTGGTCATCATAAACAAACAAAACTTTCATGGCGTTCTTCCTCTCTAAGCCTATTTTATAAAAGACCGCAAAAGAAAACATCCGTCAAAAGACTGAAAAAATATCGGAAATTTGATGCTTTTTTCAGTGATCCGACAAATAAGAAAATTGTTGCTTTTATTCTCTAATAAAATTAGCATGCTCGGTTATACCTTTCTAACCACAGCGGCTCACTAACTTCCAGATAGCAATAAATTGAAACATTTCTTGCTTTTTTGAGAAACTAACCATAAGCAAGATTTAATTGAGAACATTGATACTTGTAGCGACCAACAGAACAACCAAAAAATCCCGGAAACCATTTACAGTTACCAGGATTGATTTTATACTAATTGGCTACCCACTTTACGGTCTAAGATGACTGTTTGCTTGGCTGCCAGCGTAAAATAGTAGCAGATATATCTTCTGTGATTGGCCCTTCCAAAGCCTATTGATAATCTGAGCTTTCTTTTCACCATTTCATTGCCTAATTCAATCGCTCCTCCGATGCACACCCTAATCAATGATCTAAACTTCAGTAAATTTTCTCAAAAATGACCGTCATCACCCCCGACTAGATCCAAACCACCAGTTTCAGCGATTTGATAATCACAGTCCAGATAATTCTGTATATTTAGAGCTTCAACGTCTTCTTTTTTAAAGAATTTTCTTTACGATCAACTAGGCATTTTTTCCTTTACCGGCATTTGTAAGATACAGTTTTGTGGACAAATTTCCACGCATTCACCACAGTTGATACACCGTTCTGGATCAATCACTGCGACATTATTTTCGATCTTGATTGCTTTTTCCGGACACGTTTTTACACAACGTTTACAGGTAATGCAGCCCACATCACAGATTTTGCGAACACCGCCGCCTTTGTCTTGATTCGAACAGGCGACGATCGAGGTATTTTCTGCCGGCAACATCTTAATCAAATTTTTCGGACAAGCGGCAAGGCATTTCAAGCATCCGACACATTTAGCTGGATTGATCTTGGCGATACCATCGACGATCTGGATAGCATCGTACTTACAGACGGCTTGACAATCCCCATAGCCCATACAACCAAAAAGACATTCCTGCTGACCACCAAAGATTTGATTGGCTCCGTAGCAAGTTGTGGTCCCAGCATAGTCCATCTTGCTGTTAGTGTACTCACAAGTCCCGTTGCAACGGACAAAAGCCGCGACTTTTTCGATTTCACCGACCTCTACCCCTAATATTTCTGACAAAGCCTGGCGAGTGGTCGGTCCGCCGGGTGTACAATTGGTTGCTCCGGCGTTACCTTGCGCCATGGCTTTTGCATAGCCATCGCAACCGGAAAAACTGCAAGCCCCGCAATTGATCCCTGGCAAAGCTGAGCGCAATTTCTCTTCCTTTTCATCTACCGGTTTATGAAAAATAATGGTCGCAAGGGAAAGAATGACACCTGCGATCAATCCCATTCCACCAACAATGGCGATAGGTATCATGATTTCTGTCATTTTTACGCCCCCTTACTGGAATAATCCTTCTGCTAACCCGGCAAATCCTAAAAACGATAATGAAACAATCGCTGCCGCCACCAATGTGATTGGTAGGCCTTGCAATGATTCTGGAATATCATTTCCTTCTAGTCGACCGCGCACACCGGCGAAAATTACCATAGCTAATAAAAAGCCGACACCTGCCGCAAATGAATTGACTAGCGACTGCCCATAGCTGTAATTTTTTGAAAAGTTCAAGATGGTCACTCCTAAAACTGCACAATTAGTAGTGATCAAGGGCAAGTAAATACCTAATGCATTGTATAAAGGCGTCATATACCGTTTCATGACAACCTCGACTAACTGAACCAACGCTGCAATCGTTAAAATAAAAACAATCGTCTGTAAATAATCCAAACCTAATGGAACCAACAAGAATGCATAAATCGGATACGTCACCAAGGTCGCTAAAACCATTACAAAAGTCACTGCTAAGGACATTCCGACGGCTGTATCCAATTTTTTGGATACACCTAAAAACGGGCAAATCCCTAAAAATTGAGATAAAACAAAGTTATCCGTCAAAATCCCTGCGACTAAAATCGTCACAAACATTTGCATTATCGCTCACCTGCCTTTTCATCACAAACAACTGTACAGGCTTCTGCAATCGGACAAGCCGTACAATCTAGCTCGCCCGTTTTTCGATCACTCAATTTATTCGCTGCCATCACCAGCATTCCGAAAACGAAAAAGCCACCTGGGGGTAAGAGCATAATCGTCATCGGTGGAACAACGCCCGCCGTAATCGGGAAACCTAAAAAAGTGCCACTACCTAATAATTCACGAATCCCCCCCATGCAAAGCAAGGTTGCTGTAAAGCCCACACCCATGCCTAAACCATCTAAGGCCGAATGAAACACCGAATGATTTTTAGCATAAGCTTCTGCACGGCCAAGAATGATACAATTCACTACGATTAAAGGTAAATAAATCCCGAGCGTCGCATCAAGGGCCGGGGCCAATGCTTTTACGATTAACTGCACGACCGTCACGAAACCTGCGATGATCGTGATGTAGGCTGGGATCCTGACGCGATCGGGAATCACCTTCCGCAACAAGGAGATCATGACATTGGAACCTAACAGAACCACCGTCGCAGCGATGCCCATGCCCAATCCATTGATTGCTGAAGTAGTGACCGCCAACGTAGGACAAGTCCCCAACATCAATCGCAGCACTGGATTTTCAGTAAGGATGCCTTTCGTAAAAATAGCGCTCGCTTTTTCTTTTTCCATTCCGCTCCCTCCCTATTTCTCTGATTTAGCGACTTGCTCAAAAAGAACTAGCGCTTCTTTGACTGAGGCGGCTACTGCATTAGAGGACTTGGTTGCCCCGGTAACTGCTTCGACTTGATTTTTATTGGTTGGATCATTTTTAACTACTTCAAGGGTCGCATCTTGACCGTTGAATTGTTTCGTAAAAGCTTTTTTCGTCACATTTTGGCCAAGACCGGGGGTTTCATTTGAAGCGTCCAGCACATCCATTCCAACAACTTTTCCCTCTTTGATAGCGCTCATCACACTCACATCGCTACCGTAACCATAGGCCTTAGTCACAAAGAGATAGCCCAGTGTATCACCGGTTTCATCAATAGCCTTGTAGCCTTGATTTCCAGCTGATACGGTGATTTCCTGAAAGTCATCCGCCTGGATCAGCTGGCTCATCACACTGCGCGTTTGATCCCATTCTTGTTTGGCGATTCGGTCTTTAAATACCGCCCGAGTTCCTGCCACTGCAAAGGTGATCACTAAACAGATAATAAACAGACAGAGCGCATCGGTGATGATCACTTTCGAATGTTTCATTTTAGCTTCGCCTCCTCACCAAAAACTTTCGGAATCGTCAAACGCTCGATATGCGGCACTAGAATATTCATTAGTAGAATGGCGTAAGAAACCCCTTCTGGTAAAGCAGCAAAGAAACGAATCAAGACGGTTATGATTCCACAGCCGATGGCAAAAATGATTTTCCCCTTTTTAGTGACCGGTGAAGTCGTATAATCAGTCGCCATGAATATCGCTCCTAATAGCAAGCCACCTGACATCATTTGATACAGCGGATCACCGCCTAGCAAAGTAGACAACACTACGACTGTCCCGATAAAAAAGAGGGGAATGATTGGTGAAATCACTTTTCGTACAACTAAATAAAGCCCGCCAAGCAGTAAAGCGAAAGCACACGTCTCACCTAAGCTACCCGCTCGAATCCCCAAAAACATATCCACTAAGGATGGAATCTTTTGACCATTTTGAGCAGCGGAAAAATAAGTTGCCGATGAGATCACATCTGGTCGAAACATATAATAATTCAATGGTGGCTGCCAAGTGCTCATCTGGGAAGCAAAGGACATCATCAAGACGATTCGAGCGGTAATGGCCGGATTGACAAAATTTTGTCCCACGCCGCCAAAAAATTCCTTCACGATCACAATGGCGATCACACCACCTAACGCCGCCATCCAAAACGGTAGCGTCACTGGGAGATTCAACGCCAAGAGAATTCCAGTAACTACTGCGGTCAGATTGTAAAGTGTATCCTGCCGTTTTAAGATTTTTCTCGTCACATACTCGCTGAAGACGCAGGCCGCTACTGTTACAATAATTAATAGAAGTGCGCGAAAACCAAAAATAATAGTAGCAGCGATCATTGCCGGAATCAAGGCGATGATCACATCCAGCATGATGCTCTGACTGCTGCGTCCACTGTGCAAATGGGGTGAGATTGAAACCGGTAGTTTATTCATTTAACTACCTCCCTTACTAACACTTTTGCTTGTTTCATGGATTGCACCAAACGACGACCAGCTGGGCAGACATAGGCACAGCAACCACATTCCATACAAGCCGAGACATTTAAGCGCTTTAAGCCAGCGACGTCTTGATTACGTGTACACCGTTCAATCTGAATCGGCAGTAACGACATCGGACAAGCTTCCACACAGCGACCGCACCGAATGCAAGGTGATTCCTCCGGCAGACGCTGAGCTTCTGATAAGATCGTGATTGCATTGGTTTGTTTAGTGATCGGCAACTCCAGAGCATATTGTGAAATCCCCATCATCGGACCACCTAAAACCACTTTGTTTGGTTCACTCCGCAAGCCGCCACAAAAATCAATCACTTCACCGATGGGGGTACCGATTGGTACAACAACATTTTTCGGTTCTGCAACATTTCCATCAACGGTCACCCGTTTATGCGTCAATGGCATCCCAATTTCCAAGTATCGCTGAAACAATGAAATCGTCGAAATATTCATGATTAGACAACCGACTTCCGACGGCAACTTTCCTGGGGGGATCTTGCGCCCAGTCGTCGCGTAGACCAACATTTTTTCTGCTCCTTGCGGATACAAAGACGGAATCTCCATCACATCGATCTTAGGATCTTCGTCAGCCAGTTCATTCAAGCGCTGACGTAAAATATGCAACCCTTTCGGTTTATTGCTTTCGATTCCGACGATTCCATGAGGGATCTGTAAATATTTCATAATTACTTGCATCCCGGCAATAATCCGCTCAGGGTATTCCAAGCTTTCACGATAATCTGAAGTAATATAAGGTTCACACTCTGCTCCGTTGATGACTAACGTATCAATCTGCGTTTCCTCTTTAACTTGTAGTTTCACGTGCATGGGAAAGCCCGCTCCACCGATCCCGACGAGCCCACTAGTACGAGCCGCTGTTAACAGGTCCTCTTTAGACTGAATCTCAACCGGTCGCGCCTCAGGAAATTCTACCGGTAAACCATCACTGGCAATATGAATCGCATCGCAAGTCTTTCCATTAGCCATTAATAGCGGCTTAATACCTTTAACTTTACCGGAAACCGACGCATGAATCGGTGCCGAAACAAAGTCCGCTGAATCACCGATCACTTGCCCCACTGTAACAATGTCGCCTTTTTTCACTGTAGGTACACACACAGCGCCAATATGTTGTTGCATGGGAATCATCACAATTTTCGGCGGCTCCATAAAAACGCTTTCATTTTCTGCCGTGTTTTTATTGTGGGGAATCTTGACGCCCCCTTTGAACTTTGCGATCGCTTTTGTTATTGTATCCATCGACAAGCCTCCTTCCAAATCAATTAAACGGTATATCTGATTATCTTTTTAGGTTTTTTTTCTTACTTTAAATAGTTATTCTAACTCCATCATATGGTTTGAGTGATAAAAGAAACAACCCGTGATTTTTGCTTTACTTTAAAGAGCATTTTTCCCTTTGAAATAACTTTTTCACAAACTTCAGAAGCGACTTCCTCTCGAATATTCCTATATTTATGATAGCACAGTCAGTAATAATTGTAAGTAATTTTCACAAAGTCAGCTGAAAAAATCGGATTTTATGATCATAAAATGACCCCACGCTTCGATCATAATCAAATTTTTTCTGATCATTTTGATTGAGTGGCGACTCGTTTCAAAACTATCTCCGTTACCTTTTACTGAATCTTTCAATCAAAATTTTCTTCCACAATAAAATAATAGAAATTCTTCCATTTTTCATAAGTAGCCTGATTCCCGTAATTATAATCAGCGTTTAATCCCTGTAGGCAATCTGTTTTGGCTGTTTTTAGCCCTATCCTATGTAAAAAAATATGCTCAGTCCGCACATTGCTTGAACCGTCTTTTTCGACCCTTTTCCCTCTCCAATATATACTTTCTCCATAGTAAGTAAGCTAGCATCATGATTTCCCAGATCAAGCTTTTTTTTGCAATCTTGTGGACAAATCAGACGGAGTCTCATTAAGCAGTCGCGCTTACTGTGAAGGCATTCCCCAGACTGCGTAATAAGATTCCGCCTTTTTGGATATAGGGGAAGAATTTTGAGAGAATCCTTCTATATGTACGTAGAAATTTACCTATAAAAAAGAGACCTTTCAAAAAAAGGTCTCTTTTTTACCATTATTCTTGCACCATCTCAACACCAGCCGGCTCTGTCTCTAAGACATATTCACTGTCCAATTCAACTGGCTGTTCCTTTAAATCTAGCACAGTTTGACGCTGATGCAGACAATCAATCTTTTGCGTGATCAAGACTAACAACTGTCTTAGACTTTCTTCTGTACTGATCTTGTTCTCTACAATGGCCTGGCATAAATATTCGATTTGGTGACTCTGCTCGAATAGCTCCAAATACCTTTCGCTATGTTTTTCATTTACGTGGATCGGCTGCCAGTCGGTCATATGATAGTAACTATCATACATCACAAAATCTAAACGATAGACCGCTAGAACGAGTAACTCGCGAATCTTTTGATTTTCTCTTAATAACTTCGCCAGTTCAGTTGAACCATTGGTAATTTCCTTGCCTAAATCTATCAACACAGCATAATTGTTTCTGTATTCTTTTTTCAACTTTTTATACAAGCGCGTTGTTCGCTTGACTTCCTTTTGCTTTTCATGATATTTCAAAAATTGAAACATCAGCAACGCCGCTAAAAAAGAAAAGAAGCAACCAAAGAAAGCCGTTGACGCATTGATAAAAGTTTTTATGACATTAATATGTCCGCTGAAAAAATCTTTGTTAAAATAAATCAACCCAATACTGATTACAGCCATCACTTCGCCTACCAATAAAACCCCTAAAGCAACGATCAACTGTTTTTGTTTTTCTGAAATCATTTTTCACCACACATTCAAATTGAATGTTTCTCCTTATTTTTTTATCACAACACCTTAAAAATAAGTTCGTTCGCCCCCTTCATCCATTCATCTGACATTAAACGATTATTTTATACATATATAATTATTAAAATTATTTATTTATAATAATTGTTGCTTAAATTTCATTAGATAACGCTTTTTATTATATCATTTATCCTTCATTTAATAAAGACCTGCTAAAAATTTTTCTTTTTCACTTAAAAGCACGACAAAAAAACGCCATTGCCTGATTGAGGCAATGACGTTGATGGCTTTTTTTCAAGCAATTCTTTAAATAATCCAATTTGAATTCAAAAAAAGCTCGAAATGTTAGAATATCATCATTTCGAGCAATTATTTGAGTTTTACCCCACAGAACCTTCCATTTAAGAATTGGCTTTGTTGGAATTTGTAAATACTATTAAATCAATATAATTTATAGAAAAAGCTACTACTAAATAAGTGTACATTCCTTTCTATTTTTACAAACAGATAGACTTTAGTTAGCTTTTTCTAGCTGGGGGCATTATCTTCTAATCCGCTAAATATTTTTCTATTTCATTTTTTCTAATTTTAATTTTTTTCTTATAAAATTTTCCAAACGAATCAACCGCACGAAATTCAATCAAAATTTGTTTTTCTTTGTCCTTATCTATCTTAGGCATTATTTGCGTCTTAGTATAGTTATCAAATAAATATTTACTATACATCCAAGTATCAGCTTCAAATGGAGATATTATCATTGGTAATTTTGAGAATCTCCCCAAATCTTCATCTGTAAGCAATATGCCACCACTTATAAATTTCTTTTTTATCCATCTTCTCTTATATACATTAACCTTTATTGTCGATATTGTAATTGGAAATTTACTGTAATTAAATATCTCACAAGAAATAACAGAAATAGGATCAATAAAATTTCTTGTGGGGTGCATAACTGAAACCTGCCTTTTTATGCCATTAACTTCTAATTTGCCTTTTCTTCTTTCATCTCGAACTGCTAACCATAGCGATACCCAAACAGCACCGATTGTTCCTATAGCACTCAACCAATTCACTAATTGCTCATTTTGCCATATGTTTTTTATCACCCAATCCATTTAATTCACCTCAATTTATTATACAAAAAAACACGCCCATAAAGGACGTATAAAAAGCATTTAACATGGAAGAGCCATTCACTTTGCAGTCAGTTTTTTTATATTCCCAGTCCATAGAAAATAATTATTAGGGTCAAAATAGTAATAGTTGGAATATAAAACCATTTTTGAGTTGTCCCCTTAAGCACTTCACTGTAGTCATACTTGCTTACTTTTCTTTCTATTTTTAAGTCGTAATCTTTTTTTATACCGGTTCTTACTTCTTCATAAAGGTCTCGGTATCTCCGTTCCATAATCAAATAAAAAGTATCCAAAAAATAAAAGCTTATTAGTGGGAGAGCTATAATCAAGATAAAATAGATTCTAAACTCTGTAGAACGTTCGGAGAAAATAAGCAAAGCTGATATTAAGGTTATACACCAACCCTTTACGGACGTTGATTTTCCCGATAGCCTATTTATAATACCTTGAATCATCTCTAAATGTTTCGCTTTATCGTAATCATTGCTCATAAATTTTCTCCAGAATTGGTATATAGTATAACGCGTCTAGAGTCTCTGGCCCTTTGACACCATTTTCATTACTTTGTTGCCACCTCAACAAATCTAGCCAGCCAATTTTTTTTAATTTTGACAGATCAGTTTTATATCTAATATTGAATTCAGTGCGTTTCTCTATACTTTGCTCTGACTCAAGAAGAATTTTTCTCATTTCTTCAAGTGAATACCTGGGGTTTCTTTTCTCAACGATATTAAAGGTTGATATTTCATTGTACAGCCAAGGAGAATAGGTTTGATCACTATCTTCCGGATCCAACTTGTCATCAATAATTGAATTTTTCGTATTTAAAAAAAACAAGCATTCTGACCTATCAATCATATTATTCAGAGCTGTAGAAAGCATCATATGAACATGGCTGGTTGTCATGTTTCGTTTTTCATAACTATATGTTTCGCCATTCTCATTCAAACAATAATGATTATCTAGTTCCTTTAATAATTCATCGCTATATCCCCAAACTGTTGAATCAATGAAACAATTTAGTCCAAAATTCTGGAATAACCAAGCGGCCAATTTGATTGCTAACTTCTCATCCTTATGAGAGTGTGAGATAAAAATATCTGCATGAATAGACGGAAACCATTCATTACTTAATTTTGAACCATCTAAATCTTCATTACTTTTTTGAATAGAAGCACTAAGCAACCCTTTATCTATAAGACTATCCGATTTCCTTTTCATTTCCTCTTTATTGACTTTTAAACTATCCGTTATTTTCGACAAACTCATACTTTCTATTTTACCCAACAAACTAATATCGGCATTTGATAAAGACAAATTATATCCTCTAAACACTTCAACAACTCCAGTTATTTTCTTTTAGTATATCAAAAAATCTAACATATAAGATAGCTAGATGGAATACTTTTATTTCAGATCACTCCTTTTTTTCATCTGGATTGACCATCTCAATTTCTAAAAACAAAAAGTAGCAGTCATATAAAATCAGTTTATTCTAGCAAAAAAAGTGTAGCGGACTGACCTTTCATTTTTCTCACTATTCATTTTGCTGATAAATCATCAATTCCAAAACACCGTTTTTTTGATACACATTTGGAAAGTCTTACGGCAACAATTCAAAGCTACCTGAAAATTCAAATAAATCAGGAGAGTACAAATAGTTCTCATTGCTTTCATCAACTATGGATACCCATTTCAAAATACTATCATATCCAACAGCTTTATAAGTTTTACCATAATCAAAAGCTAAGCAAGTGGGACCTATATATTTAGCTTCAATATAATTAATCACCATTCAACCACCTTATTGATTTTACTCAACCATAACCCCATTTTTATATCGTTTCAAGAAATTTTTACTAACTTGATTCTTCCACTTTTCTACTGATTTCTTGCTGTATTTCATCGTTGCTGCAATCTGCTGCATGGTCATAGGCTCTTTGCAAAGGTATGCGTAAAACAACGTTGTGCGTTCTTTTGCGCATAGCAATTGCCATGCCTGAATGATCGCTTGTCTCTCTGATTCAAACTGTTCAAGTGTTTGTAAAGCCGTGTCAGGTATTGCAATGCTTGCATTACAGATCGTTAGCTTCTCCAACTCAATCATTGAAAGAAACTTCCCAGTCAGACGTGCCAACTGCCGATAGTTTTTCAAAATTTCTTTTGCAATCATTACTTGTTGTGAAGTCATAATCACAATCCTATTATTCAATTTGGTTAGTGGATAAATTGTGCCTTGGTTGAAGAAAGAAGGCAGTCGACTTTTCGACCACCCTCCCAACCGCTATTCAACAACTACATTCGTTGCAATTTTACCTTTGCTGTTTTCACCGATCGTATAAACAACCGACTGGCCTTCTGCTAAATTCCGGTAGCCGTCACCGACAATATCGCTATAATGAACGAAAATATCTTGTTTATTCTCATCTGTGATAAATCCATAACCTTTTTCACTGTTAAACCACTTTACTGTTCCATTTTGCATAGTATTTACCTACCTTTTCTATTTTTTTGTTGCATATTTGAATGTTGTTTTTCAAGCAATTTCTCTCTATTTCGTTGATAGTATTCTTTCTTTTGTGCTAGGATCTCTTGACGTTTCTTCTTATAACGTTCTTGATCATAAATTTTTTTGCAGATTTTACATTGAGTATCGAAACCATCTTTATGGCCCGAATGTCTTGTAAAATTTTGATTGCTCAGCTCTTTATCAATACCGCATTTAGAACACTTTTTAAGGATTGTAGTGTTTTGTTCCATTGATTAATCAGCTACTTTCTTCCTACGGGATCGCATATAGTCCTTCATGTAATCTGGGTTCTCTTTTTCCCATTGATTGCGACGTTTTTTATGTGCTGCACGTTTGCATCCATCACTACAATATCTTGCATTTTTACGCTGAGTTCCAAAAGTAGAGCCACAAATCACGCATTTTTTTAAGCTCATAAGCCACCTTCTTTCTTGTTAAACGATAGGACACGAGAAAAAATGTACAGTGACTGCGTGAAGATCGGCTGATAGCCGAGCGGGGGAGGTATCCCCCCTTCTATTTTCTCTCTGATTGCTTTTAAATTTGTTTTTGATAAGTTATACCTCAATTAATTAAAGCTTATTAAACATGCATTAAATGATTAATTGAAGTTCTTTTTATTCAAATATTTTTATTAGTTTTTTTCTTATGAAGATGACTAGAAGCCAGTGGCTGTAGCTGGTGCTAGTCCAACAAATCAAGTCGCTAGACTTCTTGGATGATCCTCGTTTGATCTCGTGAATCATTTTGTTCTGATTGATTGACTCAAACCTTTGCGAATACACTGCATAATCGCAAGTGGCTAATAACCGCTCTAAGCCTTGCTACCAAGCTATCTATGGTCGTTTTATCAGAATCATTAATTAGTTAGATTCATCTTGTGGTTAACTATTACAAAGAGATGGTTAATCTAGTCCTTCATACCGCGCATGTTACTAAGCATGCTCTTGAACGCTACTTCTTTCTTCACTGTCTCTTCTGACTTAATCCCTTGACTTTCATACTTGGCTTCAACTTCAGCAATGGCTTTAGCTTTCTCCACTTCAATTTCAGCAGCACGTTTCTTCTCGGCCTCATCACGTTCAATCTGCAGGGACTTATTCCATAAAGCTTGTACAGCCTCCTGTTCCTTTTTCCAATGCTCCTGTTGCTTTTTAAAGACTTCCTTTGATTTGTCAACCTTTGCTTGAAATTCTGCATCTGCACGGTTCTGCATACCTTCTAAGTCTATATAATTTTTATCTGTCATTTAACTTCACCTTCCTAGTTTTTTGCTAACTGTTAGCCCCAATAACTACTTGCCGTTGCTGGTTCTTTTTTTTCTCCAGAACGTTTAGCCAGTGATGTTCCAGAAATTTTACTCTGATAGAAATTATGCACGGTATCAAAATTTTTGTATTCTTTATTAGAAGACCATGTTGTAGTTCCATCTCCATTTGGAATATTTCCTTCCGGCTCTTTGTATACCTCACGCTGCAACTGGTGCATCAGTTTATTAGCTTGGTTCCAAGTTTTACTGGATTCATCGGAAATATTTCTTAATTCCGCTACCAAAGCAGCGGCACGGTCATTCTGTTCCTCATGGGTTTCATTCGCTGCTTGAGTGATTTCCTTTAATAATTGGTTATATTCAGCCTTGGTAATAAGCCGCTCTTGTTTCAACTTGGTTTGTTGCTTTAGATACAACTCTTTTGCATGATCAGCCGACCAAATAGCATTTTTAGCATTATTGTAGTGATCTGCATCTACCTCATTTTCTGCAGCCAATAATTCAGCATCGGCTTTTTTCCTGGCCTCTTCAACATCTCGAATCTTATCGGCATATTTTTGGATTTCTGTTTTATTCTCGGTTAATTTTTCCTTCAATAACTTTTCAATTTCTTCTAATGTTTTCATGATATTTCTCCTGTCTATTTTGATTTATTTGCTAGGTGAATTTCTTTAAATTTAACTGTTGGCTCACTTCTTATTTTTGGTTTGTCCATGTTAATTCTGCCTTCTTTTCGTAAAAAATCGGTCAATTATCTATATAAAAAGGACACAAGGCCGGCTCTATTCTGAGCTAGTCTCATGTCCTCTGGTTTTCCAGTCAGACTATCTGATTTTTTGTGAAGTCGTTGTTTCCGTTCGGATCACTTTACCATCCTGTACGATCACCTTTACTGTTCCATGTTGTGGCAACTCCACAGTGACCGCCTTGCTATTGGTATCAATATATAATTTGTCCATTATGTTTTCTCCCTCCGTTAGCTGTTGACTGTCTATAAAAGACCATATTCAAAAATACGTTGGTAGGGCAACAGCTCTAAAATAGCCTATAGGTTTATTTATGTGATCACATCCACTCAGTCTGCCAAGATAGAAGTGGATGTGTGTAATATGGTCCAATCAACGGATTTTATTGTTGATTGGTGTACCAAATAGAAATGATAGTGGTGGTATTTGGTTCTTCACCGTCACCATCGGCTGAACTACTTTGTTTGATATGGTGGACCTTAATGTTTGGGTGATCATCTAGAAAGTCTTGAACCTTATTCTTAGCGTTTTTCCTCCTCTTTCTCGAGAAGCTCGAGTTAAATAATTTGTACCTTCAAAAATTTTTATGTTCATTTTTTACTCCTTAATCGCACTATTTACTGTTTTATAAAACTCGCTTTCTGTAAAAACATCTCGGTCTTTATTTGTTCCAATT
>WPCI01133285.1_pt1 | contig 55619 bp, 44 predicted proteins | sample 5399871 | NCBI WGS metagenome assembly WPCI01 (sample SAMN12869469, study PRJNA574797) | sludge metagenome | isolation source: wastewater treatment of pH7 | place: China:Beijing | collected 2019-05-20 | reverse complement strand
CGTGTTCGGTGCGTCAATGGCGCACCTGATCGACCCTTGGCAATACCTCAACCCACCACAGGAGGACGACATGTATACAGACACGGATCGTGCACGCGACGATGCCGCAGCGAAGCAGATCGGTGAGATTCACTGGATGCTTGATAAACGGGTCAGGCCGCAGTTGGACAAGCTCGAAGAGATCACCAACGGCAGGGGCTGGGGTATTCGGCATCTGCTCGGTGAGCGTCGCGACGAAATCGCGGAACTGAAAAAGTCGGTAGAGGAAATCTCGACGCTCGTGCCGACCCCTGACCGCAAATGAGCGAGCTACCCAACTATGCCGTGACGCTGTTCACAGTCCTGCTCACGGCATGGTTCGCGGTGCGGGTGCACAAGCTTGAAACGCGCGTTGACGACCTCGAAAAGGAACAGTACAGCGACCGCATCTACATCAGCGATCTCAAAGCGTTCATCTACCGAAACGATCTACAACCACCCGAGAGGAACCCGAACCCATGACCGAAGAAAACACACGCATGAGCCGACGCGAGCGGCGCGGCACCTGGAAACCCACCCTCGCGCAGCGCCGCTGGGCGTATGGCGTGCTCGTGGCCGCTGGCGCGGTCGCAGTGACCTACGGCATCGTGAACACCGAACAGTTGGCCGCGTGGCTCGTGCTCGGTGCGGCACTGCTCGGCGTGGGTGGCCTCGCGCTCGCCAACCCGACCAAGGAGTAGCGGGAACAAACAAAAGAACCTGGCGAGCTCGCCAGGTTCTTTTGTCGTGCGTCTACAACGCTTATCTGCAGAGCGTCAGTCCGTCGAACTACTCACGCTTCCCCAACCCGGCGATAATCCCGGCACCGGCAAAAAGTGGGGCGGCAAGAATGAGTAGCGCGGCTGCCAAGATTGCAGGCTCGACGTAACCGCCTGTGAAGGCTATGAATAGCAAGATCACTGCAAGACCGCCCGCTGTAGCGCCTGCATAGGTGAGCGCACGGAATGGGGCGAGCGCAGTGGGAACGAGTCGTTTAGCCTGCGTGGTTTCGGGCGAAATCTTCGCCGTAGTTTGTTCACTCATGGGATGATCCTAGCTCGCCGCTGCTTCAATGCCACGTCTCATTTGATCGTTGCGCGCTGGCGTATAAATCTGCGTGGTAGCGACACTGGCGTGCCCTAACAACTCTTGTGTTGCTCGCAAGTCGTATCCGGTGCCCGCGTAGTAGTGTCCGGCTGCTCGATGCCTGAGCATATGGCCGGTGACACCGGGCGGCAGATTCCAGCTTAGAAGTTTGGAAACGTAGGGTGCCGATAGGTGGCCGTCAATCCGACCGGGGAAGACGTAACCGCGAGGCCGGTCGAGCAGCTCCAATGCCAGCGCCGTTGCAAGTGGGATGATGCGCGTCTTGTTTCCTTTCCCGTGAACGCGCAGCGAGTAGCCGACTAAGTCTTCGAAAACATCGTCAGTGTGCACTCTCGAAATCTCGATTGCACGCATTCCTTCAATTGATGCGAGCTTTCCCATGAGAGCAATTCGCGGATCGTTCGACCCTTGGATTCGTCGCACGCTGAGTTCATCTGCTGGACGGTGAGTGCCTGGGGAGACACGTCCCGAACGTAGGCCTAACGCTGGATTGTCAGTGCGCCTACCTGTCATTTGTAACCATCCGAAGAATGCACGGAGCGCAGATTTTGCGGATCGTCTTGTTTGCGCGCTCCACTCTTTGCCGCCCAGCCATTCCGAAAGTTCGTCAAGCGTTACGGTGATCGGATCGCTATCTGGCATTGCTACGGCAAGCCTTCGAAGTTGATAGTTTCTCAGCTTCACGGTTTCGGCACTCGCGTCGCATGAGCGCAAGTAGGCAAGCCACAAATTTATCAATCGCGCCCACATTGGCGGCGCAAATATATGTTGTCTCATAGTCGCAATGTTGCCGTTTTCGCGTTACGCCCAAGCCTCTAACAGCACCCAGCTTGGGATGAAATCCGGTACCATTTCAACGTTCGCAAGTTCTGTAAACCCATAATCAGCGGGTCCACGGTTCGAGCCCGTGAGGGCGCACAGATTGCCCCGGAATCATTGCGATTTCGGGGTTTTTTGTCGTATATGCACGGACGCAAGCGGTGAAGCGCGGGCGCGGCACCGCACTTCACCTCAGCCCGCCTCACCTCAGCCCGCCCCACTGATGCGAAGCCCGCCTCACTCCAGGGCTCGGGATCAATGCCCCATTGCGCGGGCCGATAAGATCCATGTGTCACACTCTTTGACTGCCAGCTGCCCGCGAGACTCCTCGCCAACGGCCCAGAAAGGCGCATGATGCTCCCCGAGACCACTCCCTTCTCCCCCGATCTCGCATTCGCGCTGGAACTTGCAGATCTCGCGGATTCCATTTCACTCCCACGATTCCGCTCAGCTGACCTGCGCATCGACACCAAACCCGACCGCAGCTACGTCACCGATGCTGATCTTGCTGTCGAACGAGCACTGCGCGAGCGGATCGAAGCCCAGCGCCCCGAAGACGGCTTCTTTGGAGAGGAATCAGGACGGGCCGAAGGCGGCGAACGCCGGTGGATCCTCGACCCCATTGATGGCACCTCGAACTTCTTGCGAGGCGTGCCAAACTGGGCCACCTTGATCGCCCTGGAGATCAGCGGAGTGCCCACTATCGGTGTGGTCTCAGCACCGGCATTCGGGATGCGCTGGTACGCAGAACTCGGCAGCGGAGCCTGGCGCCTTGATGATGGCGGGACCCCGAAAAAGATGCACGTCTCGGGCGTACACGAACTGGCCCACGCCTCACTCAGCTTCCAGAGCATTGAGCAGTGGCGCGGAGCAGGCTATCTGGATTCGTTGCTTGCCCTCGAAACGCAGGTATGGCGAGATCGCGCATATGGCGATATGTGGTCCTACATGCTGCTCGCAGAAGGACTCGTTGACATCGTTGCCGAATTCGACGTCAAACCGTACGACCTTGCGGCGCTCGCTCCCATCGTGCGCGAAGCGGGAGGTCGCTTTACAGACATTGACGGTGAAGAAACTGTCTGGGGTGGAAGTTCACTCGCGACGAACGGGGCACTGCACGAGGCGACTCTCGCCGTGTTGCGCGAGACACAGGGCAGCGCCGCACGCTAATCGCACACGGTCTGCTCGGGGGCTGCCAAGCAAGTGCCTGAGGGTGCGGCAAGGTTCCCTGGGTCGAGTTGCGCAAGAATGCGCCCCAGCCCCTCTGCTAGTGCGACGACCTGATCGGGCTCCAGCACATCGAAAATCTGCCTGCGCACCTCTTCAACGTGAGCAGGGGCGTGAGCCGCGAGATGGGCAAGACCCTCTTCAGTGAGCACCGCATTTGTTGCCCGGCCATCGTTCGGGCACGCTTCACGACGCACCCAGCCCTGTTTTTCAAGCCTGGTCACCACGTGGGAGAGACGCGACAGCGATGAGTTCGACCACTTCGCGAGGTCGCTCATTAAGCGAGTGTGCGCATCGGCTTCGGAAAGCATCGCGAGCACATGGTATTCAAAGAAGGACAGCCCAGCATCACGCTTCAACTGGGATTCAAGCACTCCGGGCATCAAGAAGGTCACACCCACCAAGCGCATCCACATTTCGCGCTCGGTTTGATCCAGCCATCTTGCTTCGATGTCCGCGCTCATCGTCACCCCACACTCACCAGATTTACTTTATTCTTCAACTATACCGGAAATCGCTTCAGCGCGCCCCATACAGCACAATAGACTCGTGACCTCAAGTTCGAACGACGCCCCGCGCCTGGCAGGCTCCCAGACCCTCGATCGAGGCTTGCGTGCGCTTGAAGTCCTCGCCGAGGCGGCTGAGCCACTCTCAATCGCCCAGCTCGCCAACGAGCTCGGAGTGCACCGATCCAGCGCGTACCGCGTGCTGCGCACCCTGGAGGAACACCGCTTCGTGCTGCGCGATGAAGCCGGAATGATCAAACTCGGACCACGGCTCGCGGCGCTCGGGCGCGGAGCGGCAGAATCGCTGCAACAAGCAGCACTTCCCGAACTCAGCGAGATCGCCAATCGCTTTGGATTCACCAGCTTTATCGCCATGCTCGACCATGACGAAGCGGTCACCCTCCTCAGCGTCGAACCCACACACGGACACGCCACCGTTGCGCAGCGCCCTGGGGTGAAGCACCCGCTCACGAGAGGTGCCCCCGGATACGCGATCGAGGCGTCCCTGTCACCAGCAGAGCATCGCTCAATCTTTTCGGGCCAACCGCTCAGTGACGCGGCAGCGGCCACCAAGAGCCGAGGGTGCGCTCTGAGCCAAGACGAAGTGATCCCCGGCCTCACCTCCGTTGCCGTGCCATTGCGAGTCAACAATGAACCACCATCAGCACTCGCGATTGTGTGCATCGGACTACCCGATCACATTGACGAACTGGCCGCTGCGCTGCGTGAAGCAGCCACACGGATCGAGCGGGCTACCCACTAACACGCGCGGCACACCAGAGACCGGGATCGGACCGGTCAGATCGGAGGACGATCGGGTGATAAGCTGCTTCCGTCCAGCGTGGTACACCTTGCACGGTGACCACCCAAGGCGCTCGAAAAAGGGGTGCTGCTGCCGGATCACGGCGAGACATATACGGTTCCCCCACTCGTATATTTCACCGCAAGGATCGCAATGACCACGCTCGCAGAAGCCGTCGCTACCATTCTCACTCGACACGCCGACCACGCATTCGGGTTGATGGGCAACGGAAACGCCCACCTCATTGATGCGCTCACCAAGCGCGGCATGCCCGTGAGCGTGGTGCGTCACGAAGTCGCCACTGTCGCCTCCGCAGACGCCTACGGCAGAGTCACCGGAAAGCTCGCCATCGCGACCGCAACGTACGGAGCCGGCTACACCAACACGCTCACCGGCCTTGCCGAGGCGGCACAAGCTCGCACCCCGTTGCTCCTCGTAGTCGGAGATGCCCCGCAATCAGGCTTGCGCCCCTGGGACATAGATCAAGAAATGTCTGCCGCAGCCGTCGGCGTACGCACCTACATCGTGCAGCCCGAACGAGTCGAAGAGACCGTCGAACGCGCAGTTGCAGCGGCGATCCGCCGCCGCAGTCCTGTCGTGCTTGCACTCCCCTATGACCTTGTCACCGCCCAGGTCGAACTCACCCCTGAACCGCAAGATCAGGGCATCGACTTGAACGACCCGAGCATCATGCAGTCACTGGCTGCAGCGACGCTCCCTGTCGAGAACGCTGCGGCAAACGCCGGTACGACGCACGGCGCACGCCAGCTCTTCCCGACCGCAGCATCGAGCGAAGAGATCGATACGGCAGTCGCGACGCTGCGTCAGGCGAAGCGCCCGGTGGTGTTGGCCGGTCATGGAGCTTGGGTGTCAGGCGCCGCCGAGGAGCTCGATCTCATCGCCGACCGTCTTGGCGCGCTCACCGCGTCGAGCGCGCTGAGCCAGGGCATCTTCACGAACACGCAGTATCACCTCGGCATTACGGGAGGATTCGGTCAAGAGTCCGCGATGGAAGTGCTTGCACAAGCCGACGTGGTGCTCGTGGTCGGCGCAAGCCTCAACCAGTTCACGATGCGCTTTGGCGAGTTGTTCGGCGCGCACACGAAGGTGGTGCGTATTGACCGGGATCCCGTCGTGGCACCGAAAACGGCACACGAAGTCGAGCACCTCCTCTTGCGCGGTGACGCACGCGAACTGCTCGGTTCGCTGCTTGCCCGGCTCGGCACGGCACCCATTGGTCAGCACAGCTGGCGCGAAGAGATCAGCGGTCTTGAGCCAGGAGGGGCACTTCGGATCCGCGATCGTGGCACGCAACATCCAGATGGGCTCTGCGATGATGGTCGCCTTGATCCCCGCGCCGTTGCCGCGCGCTTGGCAGAGTTGCTCCCCGAGGATCGACACGTCACCTCAGATGGCGGGCATTTCATTGGCTGGGCGAATATGTTCTGGCCGGTCTCAAGTCCGGAACGAATGATTATGGTGGGCACGGCGTTCCAGAGCATCGGCCTCGGCTTCTCAACTGTTGCCGGTGTCGCCGCAGCTGCTCCAGACAGCACGGTCGTCGTCACCACCGGTGACGGTGGTGGTCTCATGGCGATCGCCGACCTCGAAACCACGATTCGAACAACGAAGAGTTGTGTGATCGTGGTGTGGAACGACAGCGCGTACGGCGCTGAAGTGCATCTCTATGGTGCGATGGGACTCGATGAGACTCCCATGCGTATTCCAGGTGTGAATTTCGCCGGGATCGCCTCGGCCCTCGGAGCAACTGGGGTGCACGTCACCACGCTCACAGACCTTGACGCACTCACTGAGTGGCGCGAATCCGGGGCGAACGGCACGATTCTGCTTGATTGCCGCATCTCGCCCACTGTCGTGGCTCCGTATCAGCGAGAGATTCAGAAGGTGAACGGACTGTCGCTGGACGCTGACGAAACCCGCTGACACCCAGCAACTCGCGACCGCTAGTAGTCGATCCGCTCAGGGTTCGACTCCCACGTTTCGAAGGGTTGCAGCCGGGACTGTATTGCCCGGTGCTCATAGTCAAAGGGCGTGGTCGAGCCGCGCAGGTGTGCATAAAATGCCCGGTCATCAAAGCCTGCTTCGCCCGCTTCGGCGGCATTCGCGGCATAGACCAGGCGATCGATCCGTGCCCACATGCTCGCCGTCAGGCACATGGGGCACGGCTCGCATGAGGAGTAGAGCGTCGCGCCCACCAACTCGTGCGTGCCGAGCGCGCTACCGGCGTGACGCATGGTCACGATTTCGGCATGCGCACTCGGATCATGAGTGAGGGTAACCGCGTTGGTCCCTTCAAACACCTGCCCATCGGCGGTCACGAGCACCGCGCCGAAGGGGCCACCCCCGTGGCGTGCACTCTCCGTCGCCAATTCGATTGCGCGCTGCAAATAGTCCGTCATCGTGGCCCCCTCGCCTGAACTGTTCCCGACACGAGTGTATCGGGAGCATCCGGGGGCTATTGCTGCGCTGGACGCTCGTCCCGCTCACCCTTCTTCGGCCAATAGGAAAGCGCACGCTCAGCCATCGCAGTGATGGTCAAAGACGGATTCACGCCCGGGTTCGCGGGCACCGCAGCACCATCAACGACGTGCAGCCCGGGATACCCCCACACCCGGTGGTACTCGTCCACCACCCCAGTTTCGGGAGATTCCGACACCACTGCCCCGCCAAGAAAGTGCGCCGTGAGCGGGATACCAAATACTTCGGGCCAGGATCCGCGTGCCCGGGCCTGCACCCCAGAAGCCTGTTGCAGCCGGGCAGCGATCGCCTTCACCGCAGAATGGGCACCGGGAAGGTAACTCGGATTCGGTTCACCCTCGCCCTGCTCACTGGTCAGCGCCGGTCGTCCGAGCCCGCCAAAACGCCGTCGCAACGACAGGGTGAGGGAGTTATCGGCAGTCTGCATCACCAGTGCAATCACCCCGCGTTCGCTCCAGTTCTTCAGCGAAGACAGTCGCAGCGCGGTCACTGGAGCGCGCACAATCTGGCGCACAAAGGAAGCGAGTCGCGCGGGGAGACTCCGGTCTCCAGGCACGAGCACCGTTGCGAGCATGCCCATCAGATTCGAACCCGGACCGTAGCGCACATTCTCGACGTGGGTGCGCTCATCGATGTGGAACGAGGTGGTGATCGCGACTCCGTTCGCGAGCCCCATCTGCTCGGGAACCGACACCGCGACCGCGCCGTCAAGCGCCTCTGAATTCGTACGCGTGAGTTTGCCAAGTTCGTCAGAGAGCTTCGGCAATGCCCCCGAGTGCTTCATGCGATGCAGCAGTTGTTGGGTTCCCCAGGTGCCACCAGCGAAAATCACCTGTTCAGCACTCACCCGAGTGGTGCGCAGGCCTCGCAGCGATCCGGTTCTGGAGGTGGTGACGGTAAACCCGCCACCGCGCCTTGGCACCACCTCGGTCACGGTTCGCAATGCCTCGATCGTCACACCTCGACGTTCGGCAAGCGCCAGGTAGTTTTTCATGAGGGTGTTTTTCGCACCGACTCGGCATCCCACCATGCAGTTTCCGCAGAAGGTGCATCCGGTTCGGTCTGGGCCATCGCCACCAAAGAATGGATCAGGCACGCTGACCCCCGGCGCACCATAGAACACGCCAGTGGGCGCCAGACGGAATGTGGCTTCCACGCCAAGGTCAGCGGCTGCCCCACGCATCATTTCCTCGACCGGACCTGCGGCTGGATACTGGTCGACGACCCCCAGCATTCGTGAGGCCATGCGGTAGTGCGGCGAAAGCTCACGTTCCCAATCACCGGCTGGCCACTGCCGGTCTTCGAAGAACTCACTCCCCGGCTGGTAGAGCGTGTTTGCGTAGTTCAGTGAACCACCGCCTACTCCCGCACCGGCAAGGATCATCACGTGCGGCAGGCGGTGAATACGCTGCACCCCGTAGCAGCCGAAGGCTGGGGCCCACAGATACTTTTTGATGTCCCAATTGGTTTTCGCGAAATCGCTATCTTCGAAACGGCGTCCGGCTTCGTACATGTGCACGCGGTAGCCCTTTTCAGCGAGTCGCAGCGCAGCGACCGAACCGCCAAAGCCGGTGCCGACAATCACCACATCGTGATCAAAACTCATTGCTACTCCTTTGCCGCCATGACGGCCAGTGCACCGCGCACCGCTTCAATGCGCACCGATTCAGTACCGATCCGCTCGCCGTCAGCGTAGACGATCAATCCCGGTGCGCTGAGTTCGACGCGCGCACACTGTGCGGTCAGCACCTCTGGCCGCTCCGCATGACGTCCCGCCAACATCAGTGGGAAAAATCTCAGCAGCTTGAGCCTGCCAATTGCCGCGACATGGGTGAGGTCGAGCTTGCCATCACTCGGGTCGGCTTCGGGGCAGATCGGCATGCCGCCACCGTAACTTCTGGTGTTCCCGACCGCGACCAAGATTCCAGGGCGATGGATCACCTCTTCGCCGTCACGCGAAATCGAGAACGGTATTGCTCGCAACCGCAACAGCTCAATCACGAGCGCAAGATAGTAGCGTGCGGCTCCCCGTGGCCAGCGCAGACGGTTGGTTCGTTCGCTCACCCGAGCATCAAAACCGAGCGCCGCAACCGTGAGCACATGGGTGCTTCGCTCTGGGCAGTGCACCAAGGCAACATCAATCTCTCTCACCTCACCGGTGAGGGCGATCTCTGCTGCCTGCGCTGCCGCAGTCAGATTGCCAAATGGGACGCCAAGCGCACGCGCAAAATCATTCCCGGTGCCTGCCGGAACGATCACAACCGGCACACGCGAGTGCACCAACTCGTCAAGCACGGTCGCTAGAGTGCCATCACCGCCGACCACCACCAGAGCGGCGGGGTGTTCCTGCAACGCTGCTGCGGCAAGTTCGCGCGAGTGCGCCGATGACGAACCGGCACGCACACTCACCTCAGCGCCCAGTTCACGCAGCCGCGCTGCGGCAGCGTTCGCGACGGCACGCCCGCGCCCCTTCCCCGAGGTCGGATTGACCAGCATGATCAGCTTCGGCGCCGTCTCCAGGTGCCGCTCCGCTGACCCCGAGGGAGTCTCACTCAGCAATGACCGCTCCCGGATTCATAATGCCCGTCGGATCGAGTTCGGCTTTGACTGCTCGGAGAATGCGAACGCCAGTCACACCGATCTCTCGCTCAATCCATGGTGCGTGGTCGCGCCCCACCCCGTGGTGGTGGCTGAGCGTGCCGCCGTGAGCGACAATCGTGTCGTTCACCTCTGCTTTTACCTGCGACCACACGTCAAGGTCATCCCCCGGAATACCGGCAGCGATGGTGAAATACAGTGCGGCACCGCTCGGATAGATGTGCGACACATGGCAGAGCACCATTGCTTTCGCCTGTCGTGCCGCAAATCCTGCTTTCAGAGCTTCGGTCACCCGAGCTTTCAAGATGTGCAGATTCGCCCAGCTTGTCGCGGTTTCGAGCGTCTCACAAAACACTCCGTGGTCGAGAAGCGAATCACGCAGGTATGGTGCGCCGAAACGTCCCTTGATCCACGATTCCGCCGGAGCCACGCCAGCTGACTCTCCCCCAGCCCGCCGCATGATCTCAGCGGTCGCCGAGTGCCTCGCAGCTACGTCACTCGCTTCGCCCTCGAACACGGTCACCGCACTGCACCCCTTGCTGAGTGCTTTTCCAATTTTCCCATGCTGAGCAAGGCTCACACTGGTTTCAGCCTCATCGGAGAGCCGAATCACTGTCGGGCGAGTGCGCAACTGCGCGACCTCCCGAAGCGCCGCCGCTCCGTGTTCGAAGTCAGGGAAGCTCCATGCCTCGCAACTGCGCGACGCTGGTACGCGATGCACGCGCAGCACGAGTTCAGTAATGATGCCGAAAATGCCCTCAGACCCCAAAAACACTCTGGTGAGGTCGGGTCCGACAGAGCTTCCTGGCGATACTCCGAACGAGAATTCACCAGTCGGCGTCGCAACCCGCATGCCAAGCACCATCTCGTCAAAGCGCCCATTTCCCGAAGAATTCTGGCCAGAGGATCGCGCAGCCGCGAATCCGCCCAGGGTCGCATAGAGAAAACTCTGCGGGTAGTGGCCGAGCGCGAAGCCGTGCTCGCCCAATAGACGTTCGGCTTCAGGCCCCATCGTCCCGGCCAAGAATCTCGCTTGACCGCTCACCTCATCACACGCGAGAAGTCCCGTCATTCGCCGCAGATCAACCGCGATCACGGCGCGATGCGATCCGCGTGCCGGATCGAGTGCGCCGACCACGCTGGTGCCTCCCCCGAACGGGATCACCGCGAGGTCTCGTTCAGCTGCCAGTTGCAGGAGAGCGAGCACCTCATCGTGGGTGCTGGGTGCGATCACACCGTCTGGCACCTCTTGCTGCTCGGCTCTGCGCCGCAGGAGATCCGGGGTGGAGCGGCCTCCAGCATGACGGAGCCTTGCCTCGTGTTCCGCGCTGACATGCGCATCACCAACGACCGCGGCAAGCGCGGCAAGGTCGTCAGCGTGCAGTGCGCTTGGTGCGAGGGTGACGTTGGCGAGCTCGGCCGCTGGGGCTGGCTTCTGGATGCGTCCGAGTTTGAGTGGAAGCAGTGTGCGGAGGGCGAGTGGCAGTGGTGCGGCGAGCGCGGGATCTCCCCAACCGTTCCAACGCAGTGGGGTGCCCGGTGGTTCGTTGATGGGCGCACCGGCGGGAGCAAGCGGCGTCTGCGTGGGGTTGTTCGGGAGTCCCGATGCATCTTTGACACTCATGCGTTACAGTGTGACACATTATGGAAAACCGTCAAGCACTTGTGGATGCCGATACCCCTGCCATCGGGCTGGTCAATGGTGTCGAGCCGCCCGCATGGGACGACATCGAACTGCACATTCTCGACACCACCGCGACCATGATCGCCCACCTGGGCATTGACGGTGTCACGCTTATGGCGCTCTCCCGAGAAGCGGGCGTCAGCAGGCCAACGATCTACCGCCGCTGGACAGGCATCGACGAGGTGGTGCGCGCCTCATTGCTGCGGGCAACCATCGCTATCTTTGAAGAGATCGGAGAGGTGCCACGCTCCCGATCCGAGATCAGCGCTGCTGTGGTGCGCTACTCCATGCTCTTTCGCGAGGATCCACTGTTCAGCAGACTGCTCGAACGTGAACCCGAGGTGTTCACGAGGTACAGCTTGCAACGTATTGGGTCGAGTCAGCGGTACATGTTGCGCTGGATCGAGGCTGCGGTTCGCGCCGCTCAGCTCGAAGGCTCGGTTCGGGCGGGCGCACCACACGAGATTGCCGTTATGCTGCTCCTCATTGCGCAATCGGCGACGCTCTCTCATCACACGGTGTCGCCACTGATCGACAGCGCAGATCTTGATCGGCACCTTGGTGCCGCCGTCGACGGGTATCTTCGGCCATGACTGAGCGAACTCCCCCGCCCCCTACTCATTCGTCAGCGCTTAACGCGGCTCGTCGCGAACGTGAACTTGATTCGCTCCTCAGCGGCGAGCGCGAAATCGATCTTCTGGTGATCGGTGGCGGAGTGACCGGTGCCGGGGTTGCGCTCGATGCGGCTAGTAGAGGGCTGAGTGTTGTGTTGGCTGAGGCTCATGACCTTGCGTTCGGCACCAGTCGGTGGAGTTCGAAGCTTGTGCACGGTGGTTTGCGTTATCTCGCTTCTGGCGATGTCGCGGTTGCCCGGGAGAGTGCGCGAGAGCGACATCTCCTCATGACAAAGATTGCCCCGCACCTGAGCCATCCGCTGCCTCAGCTTCTCCCGCACGTGCCGGGAGTCACTCGGTTGCAGCGTGCCACGACTCGTATTGGCTTTGCGCTTGGTGACGGGTTGCGCCGCTGGGCCGGAACTCCGGCATCGGTGTTACCGCCGCCCAAGCGGATCAGGGCTGCCGAGGCGTTGCGGCTGGTGCCTGCCTTGCGCACGGAGGGGCTTCGGGGTGCGGTCGTGAGCACTGATGGGCAGCTTGATGATGATGCGAAACTGGTTGCGGCCATTGCCCGCACTGCTGCGGCCTATGGTGCGCGAGTGCTGACTGGGGTGTCGGCGAGTGAGGTGAGCGGATCCGGTGCCTTGCTGAGTGATCAGCTCAGTGGGGAGTCGTTTCGGCTGCGAGCGCGCGCTGTCGTGAATGCGACCGGCGTGTGGGCGTCAGAGGTTGACCCTGAGATTCGGTTGCGGCCCAGCCGTGGCACTCATCTTGTGCTTGATGCTGCCGCTCTTGGTCATCCGAGTGCGGCGCTCACGGTGCCGCATCCTGGTTCCATGAGCCGTTTTGTTTTCGCGTTGCCGCAGCGACTTGGGCGAGTGTTCCTTGGGTTAACGGACGAGGATGCACCGGGTCCCGTGCCTGAGGTGCCGGTTGCGACCGAGTCAGAGATAGATTTTCTGCTTTCCACAGCGTCTACGGTGCTGGAGCGACCGTTGACCAGGGCAGATGTTCGTGGCACCTTTGCGGGGCTTCGACCGCTGATTGCAACGGGCGATGCGTCAACAACGGCTGATATTTCGAGGCGGCATCATGTTGAGGTGTCGAGTCGTGGGGTGGTGAACGTGCTCGGCGGCAAGCTCACCACGTATCGTGCGATGGCTGAGGATGCGGTGGATCTCGCGTGCACGTTTGCGGGATTGCCGAACTCAGGATGTCAGACTCGTGATATTGCGCTGGTGGGCGCTCCGGGATCGGCCCTCTCCCCGTCAGCGGCGAAGTCGCTGCTGTGGTCTTCCTGTGATCGGCCGGGTGAGGAGATCGTGCCCGGGCTTGCGGTCACGCGGGCGGAGATTGCACACGCGGTGCGCGCTGAGGGAGCGCTCACTGTCGATGATGTGTTGGATCGCAGGACGCGTATCGGGCTGGTTGCAGCGGATCGATCCCGCGCCCTGGATGCGGTGTCTGAGCTGGTGCAAGAGTCGCTCAGATAGCTCCAGGCACCGATAGCTTGTTGCCGGGCACACCGTGAGCGGGCACACCGTGAGCGGGCACCCCGCGGCAGCCACGCGTGTGCTCGAACATTCAAGGCGGAGCCTCGGCATACCATTTCTGCGGCCTACTGTTCTCGACCAAAGCACTGTGTTTGCCGAGTCCGTGGGAATCGGCTAGCATGCCTGACATAACCGAACACCTGTTCTGTTAGCCGCTCAACGGTGCCCGGCTCGGCCACGAGGTGATTATCATGCAGCATTCGCTCGACGTTGCGCCTAGTGTGACACGCGCAGACAGTCTTGATTCGTTCAGGTCAGCAGTCAATTCTTCATTCGTGCCACTTGAGGTCGATGCTGAGGCGCACGGCCCTTTCCAGGCGTCCCTCTCTGCTGCGGGCGCTGACGGCGTCGTGTTCACCGAGGTTCAGGCTCGCCCGCAGCTGGTTCGCCGCACCGAAGCGAACATCGAAAGCGGCGGAAGCGGCTACTACAAGGTCAGCCTTTTGCTTTCTGGCTCTGGCATCTTGATCCAGGATGGGCGCGAGATCGTCATGAATCCGGGTGACATGTCGTTCTACGACACCTCACGCCCGTATTCACTGCTGTTCAACGAGACCTTTCGCAATCTGATCATGATGTTCCCGAAGGATCGCCTGGAGTTTCCGACGATTCTCACCGATTCGCTGACCGCGGTTTCCCTCGGCGAGCAGCATCACCTCGCCAAGGTTGTCGCTCCGTTTATTGCGCAGGCCTCACCGCAGCTTCCACTTTTGCCTTCGCTGGCTCGTACCAAGCTGGCGCATACCAGTCTTGACTTGATGAACACGATGTTGTCGGCGATCCTCGACGTTGAGAACAGCCCGCGCAGCCCGCACGAGGTGCTGTTGCAGAAGATTTATTCGCACATCAACGCACACCTCGGTTCACCACTGCTCTCCCCCGGAAGCATCGCTGCCGCGCACTATATTTCGGTACGGCATCTGCACGCACTGTTTGCCGAGCACGACACGACGGTTTCCACGGTGATCAAGCAGCGCAGACTCGAACACGCACGCGCTGACCTGACAGATCCCACCCTGACTTCGCGAACCGTGGCAGCGATTGCCGCCCGCTGGGGTTTTGTCGACGCCGCACATTTCAGTCGGGTGTTTAAGCAGCACTATGGCGTCTCACCGAGCCAGTTGCGCGCGATGTAGCCTCGCGCGCTCGATCCTCTTTCCTCGCTCCCGCACGCCTCACTTCACCGTTGTCGCTCGCGCTTTGCGCCGCCAGCTCATGACAGACAGCGCAGCCAGCGCCGGACTCTTGTCTGCGCGTGCACGACCAGTCAAGGATTGCGCCACTTTGCAGCTGGCTCCGAAATACTGAAGCCACTGGCAGCCCCAGTTTCGCTAAGTGAGGAATCCAATGACGCATACTCCCGACACCACGCATACCCGCGGAAAGCGCGTGAGCACCCCGCTCGAAGCGCAGCATCCGCTTGATCCGCTGAACGCCGGCGAAATCGCAACCGTTCGAACTGTGCTTGACGGCGCAGGACTCATGACCGAGCATGTGCGCATGGCGATGCTCCTGGCCGTAGACCCCAGCAAGGCGACGCTCGCGAAGTGGAAGCCGGGCAAGGCGTTTGAGCGCCGCGCCCTCGCTACTCTGCTCGATCGTTCGGACGCCACCCACACGGAGGTACTCGTATCGATCACCAAGCAAAGCGTGATCAAGCAGACAGTGCTGCCTCACACTCCCGAACGCGGCCAGGCCGCAGTGCTCATGGAAGAGTTCTTCGAGGTCGGCGACATTGTGAAAGCCAACCCAGAGTGGCGTGCGTCAATGGAGCGACGTGGCTACGGCGAATACATTGACACGGCATTCTGTTCGCCCCTCGCCCCCGGCTATTTCGAAGAAGAAACAGAAGACACGGGACGCCGCTACCTGCGCTCGCTCACCTATTTGATTCCCCACGAGGGTGATAGCCCCTGGGCGCACCCCGTCGAGGGTCTGATCGTCAAGGTCGATATGACCAAGCGTGAAGTGTTCAAGGTGTACGACGACCCCGATGCGCCAGCGACACCGATGGCTCACGGCAACTACAACATTGAGGTGCAGGGCCCGGCTCGCACCAGCTTGAAACCAATCGACATCACCATGCCAGAGGGCCCGAGCTTCTCGGTTGATGGCAACAATGTGCAGTGGGAAAACTGGAAGATGCACATTGGCTTCAACTCGCGCGAGGGTCTCGTGCTCAACAACGTGTCGTGGCGAGACGGTGACGAGGATCGTCCGGTTCTCACCCGTGCCAGCGTGCCCGAGATGGTTGTGCCGTACGGAGACGTCGATGAGACCCGCTATTGGGTCAGCTATTTCGATGCTGGCGAGTACCTGCTCGGCCGCAACGCCAATCCGCTTTCGCTCGGCTGCGACTGCCTGGGTGTGATCCACTACTTTGACGGATTCGTGAACGACGATCACGGCAACCCCGTCAAACTTGATCAGGTCATCTGCATGCACGAGGAGGACTACGGGATTCAGTGGAAGCACACTGACCTTGATGGCAAGCCTGACACTCGACGCAGCCGCCGCCTCGTGGTGAGCTACTTCGCGACGGTCGGCAACTACGATTACGGATTCTTCTGGTACTTCTACCTTGATGGGTCGATCCAGGTCGAAGCAAAGGCAACCGGCGTCGTTTTCGCTGGATCAGGCATCCCCGAAGCGGCAAACGCGCACAACACTGAGATGGCACCGGGCCTGCTCGCACCCGTGCATCAGCACATCTTCTCGGCGCGCCTCGATGTCGCTATCGATGGCGAAGACAACACGCTGCACGAGATTGAGGCGGTTCCGATTCCGCGGGGACCACTCAACCCGCGCGGCAACGCATTCACTTGGTCGAACACTCAGCTGAAAGACGAGCAATCCGCACAGCGCATGGCAAACGGTCTTGCCAGCAGGGTCTGGGAGGTGCGCAGCGCACACCGCACCAACCACACGGGCAAGCCGACTGCCTACTGGCTCATTCCAGAGGGCAAGTCCGTGCTCCTGGCACAGCCGGATTCGTCTGTGTACGCGCGCGCCAACTTCGCAACCAAACACCTGTGGGGCACCCACTACGCTGAGGGCGAGCTCTACCCGGCAGGCACCTTCCCGAGCCAGAGTTCCGGCTGGCAGGGGCTGCCGACCTGGACGAAAAAGAACCGCAGTCTCGACGGCGAAGACATTGTGCTGTGGCACCAGTTCGGGCCGACACACTTCCCTCGCACCGAGGACTGGCCAGTCATGCCCGTTGACTACTCAGGTTTTTGGTTCAAGCCGCACGGCTTCCTCGACCAGAACCCGACGATGGATCTGCCGCAGGATGCTCGCTCATCGTGCGAGATGAGCGAATCGGGTTGCTGTTCAAGCGGCGGATGCGGCTGCTGCGCCGACGGATGCAAGTGCAGCGGCGATCCTTGCGGCTGCGGCAAGTAGCCACACCTCACTCACACATACCTTTCCCTACTCTCACTCTCGAAGGAACTCACTATGTACACGTACGAAAGCCTGCTTGAGGCAATCACCGTCCCCGACGGCCGCGAGGTTCACAACCCAGCAACCGGCGAACTCATCGGTCGCGTCCCCACCCACACGACCGCAGATGTCGATGCTGCGATTGACCGGGCTGAGGCCGCACAGCCCGCATGGGCCGCGCTCAGCGATGCAGAGCGCGTCGAGTACCTCAACAAGATCGCCGACGCAATCGAAGCCAATGCTGAGGCACTCGCCGAACTGCTCTCACGTGAGCAGGGCAAGCCGCTGAACGGCCCGAATGCCCGCTTTGAAGTTGGCGGCTGCGTTGCGTGGACGCGCGTGCCAGCAGGCACTCCGCTTCCAGTTGAGGTCGTCGTCGACGACGGCGAAACCTACGCTGAGATGCACTACCGCCCGCTTGGCGTGGTCGGTGCGATCACGCCGTGGAACTGGCCGATGATGATCGCCATCTGGCAGATCATTCCTTCCTTGCGCATGGGCAACACCGTGGTATCGAAGCCTTCGGAGTACACCACGCTCTCGGGCCTGGCTTTGAACCATATTCTCAACACCGTGCTGCCAGCGGGTGTGCTGGAGACCGTCGCCGGAGCCGGTGACCTCGGTGCCCACCTCGTCGCAAGCGACAAGATCGCAAAGATCATGTTCACCGGTTCTACTCGCACCGGGAAGAAGATCATCGAGGGCAGCTCGGGCAATGTGAAGCGTCTGACCCTCGAACTCGGCGGAAACGACGCCGGGATCGTGCTCGATGATGTCGATCCAAAGGCCATCGCAGAGGGACTCTTCTGGGGTGCGTTCATTAACACCGGCCAGACGTGTGCCGCGCTCAAGCGACTCTACGTTCCGGACTCGATCTACGATGAGGTGGTCACAGAGCTGGCAGCGTTCGCCGCTCAGATGCCGATGGGCCAGGGACTCGACGAGCAGAATGTGCTCGGCCCGCTCCAAAACGAAATGCAGTTCAATGTTGTGGACCGCCTGGTCGAGTCGGCGAAGGCTTCGGGCGCTCGCGTCGTTATGGGTGGAAACCCAGACCGTGAGGCAACGGGATACTTCTACCCCACCACGCTGATCGCAGACATTGATCCGCAGAACGAGCTCGTCACCGAAGAGCAGTTCGGACCGGCGCTGCCAATCATCCGTTACAGCGACCTTGACGATGCGGTTCGCATGGCGAACGAGCTTGAGGTGGGGCTCGGCGGTTCTGTGTGGTCTTCGAACCGGGATCGCGCTCGCGAGGTTGCCGCACGGATCCAGGCCGGTACGGTGTGGATCAACTCGCACGGCACCATTAACCCGTTCGTCCCGTTCGGCGGCGCAAAGCAGTCGGGCTACGGTCAGGAGTTCGGTACCGCCGGCCTCAAGGCCGTGTCGCAGCCGCAGGTGATCCAGGGATAAGCTGCCCGCACACAGCAGCGCCCCTGCCCTCCGAACTATTCGAGGGGCAGGGGCGCTGCTGTATGCGGGGCGACTCGTTCGAGCCGCCCCGGGAACTCACTACCAGCGGGGCTTGCGCTTGCCGTCGGCGCGGTTCGATCCGCTGTCGCGGCGGTCGTAGCCGCCACGGTCATTGCGGTCGTTGCGGTCGTTGTAGCGCGGGCGATCGTTCCGATCGTAGCCGCCACGGTCGTTCCGGTCGTTCCGGTCGTTGCCGCGACCATAGCCGCTGTCGCGTCCGCCACGATCGTAGCCGCCCCGGTCACCACCGCGATCATTCCGATCACCGCGTCCGTAGCCGCCGCGGTCACCGCCACGACCGTAGCCGCCACCGTCGCGTCCACCACGGTCATACCCGCCGCGGTCACCGCCGCGGTCACCGCGGTCGTTGTAACGTGGGCGATCGTCGCGCTTGGGCCCTCGATCTGCCTTGAGTCCGATCAGCTGTCCGCTGATACGCACATCAGAGAGCCGCTCAAGCGCTTCAGCGCTCAGGTTCTTTGGCAGCTCAACAAGCGAGAAGTCATCGCGAATCTGAATACGACCGAAGTCATCTCGAGACAGACCACCCTCGTTTGCAATCGCACCGACAATCTGGCCGGGCTTGACGCGCTGACGGTGTCCGACGTCAATGCGGTACATCTGCAGGTCGTCACGACGCTCGCGTGGCTCACGATCCGCACGATCGCGACGCTCGAAACGATCGCCGCGGTCACGACCGCCGCGACCATCTTCGTCATCAAGGAATCGCTTCGCCTGAGCACGGTCACGAGCGAATTTCTCGTCGTCTGCCTCATTGAGAAGCAGCGGGGTCTTGCCCTGGGCAACCACTGCGAGCGCCGCAGCAACATCGGTTTCGGGAACGTCATGGTGACGAACATAGTGCGAGATGATGTCGCGGAAGGCCTCGATGCGGCTGGTCTCGTCGAGCGCGGCGGTGATGGCGTCATCAAAGCGTGACAGGCGTGTCGCATTGACCTCAGCGACACCAGGCAGCTGCATCTGGGTGAGCGGCTGCTTCGTTGCCTTCTCAATCGACTTGAGCATGCGTCGTTCACGCGGAGTGACAAAGCTGATTGCATCGCCGGTCCGGCCAGCACGACCGGTACGACCGATCCGGTGCACGTAGCTTTCGGTATCGATGGGCAGGTCGTAGTTGATCACATGGCTGATGCGCTCCACGTCAAGGCCGCGAGCAGCAACGTCGGTAGCAACCAGCACGTCAAGCTTGCCGTCTTTGAGTGATTGCACGGTGCGCTCACGCACATTCTGTGGGATGTCACCGTTGATTGCTGCCGCCGAGTATCCACGAGCACGTAGCTTCTCGGCAACCTGCTCGCTGTCACCACGCGTACGGGTGAACACAATCAGGCCGTCGAAGTCTTCAACTTCGAGCACGCGTGTCAGCGCATCAAGCTTCTGCATGTACGAGACAACGATGTAGCGCTGGGTGATGTTTGCGCTGGTCTGCGTCTTTCCGGCGATCTTCACTTCTTGTGGATCGTTGAGGTACTGCTGCGAAATGCGACGGATCTGGGCCGGCATTGTGGCAGAGAACAGCGCCACCTGCTTGGTGTCTGGGGTATCGGCGAGGATCGTCTCAACGTCTTCGGCGAAGCCCATCTTGAGCATCTCGTCTGCCTCGTCGAGCACGAGGTACTTGATCTCGGTCAGATCAAGCGATCCGCGCTTGAGGTGGTCCATGATGCGCCCGGGGGTTCCGACGACGATATCAACGCCACGGCGAAGCGCGCTGAGCTGCTGGCCGTAGGCCTGGCCACCGTACACGGGGAGCAGGTGCACATTGGGCAGGTGCGTAGCGTAGCTCTCAAACGCTTCACAGACCTGCAAGGCAAGCTCACGGGTTGGCGCGAGCACGAGAGCCTGCGGCACGCCCTGGCCGGGTTCGATACGGCTCAGGATCGGCAGGGCAAATGCTGCGGTCTTGCCGGTTCCGGTCTGCGCGAGGCCGACGACGTCGCGGCCCTGGAGCAGCACGGGAATCGTAGCTTCCTGAATCGCTGAAGGCGTCTCGTAGCCGACGCCCTTAATGGCGCGGAGCACGCGATCATCAAGGCCAAGCTTGTCAAAGCCGTTTCGTGGTGCTTCTTCGGTGGCTTCTGGGGTCGCCGCTTCACCGGCTTCTGGGGTCGCCTCTTCGGCGACCGCTGGGGCAGCTACCGACTCTGATTCGGTGGCTTCTGGGGTCTCTGTCGTGGTCGTGGGTTCCGCGTCGCTCTCGGTGTCTACCGGCGCCTGCGAAAGCTCCGCTTCCGAAATTTCGGAGGGGTTCTGGTCAGCCGCGCGGTCATCGCCTGCGGCGGCTTCGTTAATCTGCATCATTCGATTCTACTCCCTTGGAGAAAACAGTGGTTGACGGCTTGCTTTCTCGCGTTCGTCTATTGGGAGTTTCGGAGGAAAGATCCGCTGCGATAGCCGTAGCCACGACCGCACGGATCGTATACGATCGAAGCAATTAGCCGATTTCCAATGGAGGCCACGTGCTCGATCAGACGACCAGAGAAACCATCGCCGAAGAGCTCGTGCGTGCAGACCGGGAACGAGCAGTGCTCCCCCGCCTTACCGCGCGCTACCCAGACATGCAGATCGAAGACTCCTATGCGATCCAGAAGATCTGGAGCGACAGGCGGATTGCCGCTGGCGCCCGTCTCGTGGGCCACAAGATTGGCCTCACCTCCAAGGTGATGCAGGTGGCGACCGGTATCACCGAGCCCGATTACGGTGTCATCCATGACGACATGGTCTTCGAGTCCGGCTCGGTACTCGAATTTGACCGCTTTTCAAATGTGCGCATTGAAGTCGAGCTCGCGTTCGTACTCGCAACACCGCTTTCGGGCCCGAACACCACCATCTTTGACGTGCTCGATGCCACTGCCTACGTCGTGCCTGCACTTGAGGTGCTCAATTCGCACCTCGAACTCGAAGGGCGAACGATCGTTGACACCATCAGCGATAACGCCGCCATGGGCGCAATGGTGATCGGTGGACGCCCCGTCAAGATCGACGAGACAGACCTGCGCTGGGTGTCTGCACTGCTGTATCGCAACGAGACCATCGAAGACTCCGGTGTCGCGGGCGCGATCCTCGGCCACCCAGCGATGGGTGTGGCCTGGCTTGCCAATAAGCTCGCCCAGCACGGTCAGTCGCTTGATGCGGGTGAGATCATCTTGGCAGGCTCATTCACGAAGCCTATGTGGGTCGAACGCGGCGACACCGTACACGCCGAATACAGCGGATTGGGGTCGATCACATGCCGATTCGCATAGAGCTCCCGCCCACCTTCGTTGCCCGCATGAGCAACGAGCACCGCGCACTCATCGGCCTGTGGGCCTGCGCGGGAAGCGCGGTGACCGCCGAAATCGTTGCCGGGAGCGGGTGCGACTGGGTGCTCATTGATGCCGAGCATTCGCCGAACAGTCTTGAGTCCTTGCTCGCGCAATTGCACGCTGTCTCTGCATACCCGGCGACGCCGCTGGTGCGAGTTCCCTACGGCGATACCGTCGTGATCAAGCAGGTACTGGATCTGGGCGCACAAAACCTTCTCGTTCCCATGGTCGACACCGCCGAGCAGGCGGCAGAGCTTGTGCGCGCAGTTCGCTACCCGGGCCGCGGGGTTCGCGGGGTCGGCTCAGCGCTTGCTCGTTCTTCACGCTGGAACCGGGTCGAGCAGTATCTTGATCGCGCGAGCGAGACTATCAGCCTGACGGTGCAGATCGAATCGGCACAGGCGGTCTCGAATGTCGATGCAATCGCGCAGACCGATGGCGTCGATGCCCTATTTGTTGGCCCATCGGATCTCGCCGCGTCAATGGGATTCCTCGGCCAGCAGGGTCACCCCGAGGTCGTTGCAGCAGTGCTGCGAGCAATCGCTGCCGGCGTGGCCGCCGGAAAGCCGGTCGGCGTGAACGCTTTCGTCCCTGCCGACGCAGACCGCTACATTGCCGCGGGCGCTTCCTTTGTCGCGGTCGGCGCGGACGTCGCGATGCTCGCCCGCCAGAGCGAAGCGCTGGTCGCGCGTTTTGGCACCCATCCCGAGGGCTCGGGAGCGGTTGATCCCGCCTCCGCTCCCCGCGCGTCCTACTAATCGTGCCTCCCCTCGCAGCTTCCCGCCCGCCAGCGGTATCCCCACGCACAAAGCGGAGGGTCCCGCTCGAAACCGGCAGCGGATCAAGCGGATCGAGCGGATCCAGCGGATTCAGCGGATTCAGCGAAGCTGAGAGATCCCCACACACCACCTTCACAAATCCCGACAGATCGTATATCATTTCAGATATAACGACGGAGTAGATGAGAGCGCAGAAGTATTCCCATGAGCAATCAGCCCGAACACCTGGGTTTCAACACCCCCGGCAAAATCATCGCCGTGCACCTGAACTACCCCTCACGCATCGCGCAGCGAGGCCGCACTCCCGAGTTTCCAAGCTACTTTTTCAAGCCCGCCAGCTCACTCGCTGCCACTGGTAGCACCGTCGAGCGCCCGCTCGGCACCGAGCTCCTCGCCTTTGAAGGCGAAATCGCGCTGGTCATCGGCCGCACCGCCCGCTGGGTCACTCCCGAAGAGGGCTGGGCACACGTCTCGCACGTCACGGCAGCCAACGACCTCGGACTCTATGACCTGCGCGCGGCCGACAAAGGCTCCAACGTGAGAAACAAGGGCGGCGATGGCTACACCCCAATCGGGCCCGTCTCGCTCAGCACCGAAGGCATCGGCGAAGATCAGTGGCGCGTGCGCACCTGGGTCAACGGCGAACTCGTACAAGACGACACGAGCGACACCCTCAAATTCTCTTTCGGCCAGCTCGTCGCCGATCTCTCACAGCACATGACTCTCGAACCCGGCGACGTCATTCTCACCGGCACCCCAGCGGGCAGTTCAGTCCTCGTTCCCGGTGACATCGTCGAGGTTGAGGTTGACGCTCCCACGGCCCCCGGCGCACCAAGCACAGGACGCCTCGTCACAACAGTCACCCAGGGCAGTCACGCGTTTGGCTCCTTCGGAAACACCCCGAAGGTTGACGATCTGCAGCGGATCGAAGCCTGGGGTTCCGCCGAAGAGCACGAAGCGGCTGTTGCGGCGGGCCGCGCCACACCGCTCGATAGCGCCACCTCTGAGGGCGCCACTTCCGAGACCCCACACAGCCCGCTGACCGCAGAGATCCGAGAACTCCTCGCTGGAGTGGCCGTAGCCACCGTCTCTGCCGCACTGCGCAAACGTGGCTACGTTGACATTTTCATTGATGGCGTGCACCCAAATCACGAGGGTGATCAGATTCTCGGCACCGCAAAAACACTGCGCTTCATTCCGTTCCGACCAGACCTATTCAAGGCTCACGGGGGCGGATTCAACGCGCAGAAACGCGCCTTTGACACCGTAAACGAGGGTGAAGTGCTCGTCGTCGAAGCTCGCGGCGAGCGCGGAACCGGCACCGTCGGCGATGTCCTTGCACTCCGCGCCCAGGTGCGTGGCGCAGCGGGCATTGTCACCGACGGCGGTGTGCGCGACTACGCAGCCGTGCAGGCTTTCGACATTCCGGTGTTCTCACAGGGGGCGCATCCGAGCGTGCTGGGCCGCCGCCACGTTCCCTGGGAAACCGATGTCACCATCGCCTGTGGCGGTGCAGCCGTACAGCCAGGCGACATCATCATGGGCGACCGTGACGGCGTGATCGTGATCCCGCCGTTCCTCCTCGAAGAAGTCGCTCGGGAGTCCGCTGCCCAAGAAGCCGCAGACGCCTGGGTTGCCGAACAAGTTGCAAAGGGTGCGGCCGTGGACGGGCTCTTCCCAATGAACGCCGAATGGAAGGCCCGCTACGAAGCCGAGACAGGCAAGGCATAGGCAGCCATGAGCAGTGAGTCAAAGAGCGAACAGGCATACCGCCTGATCCGCAGTCGCATCGACAGCGGCCAGTATGTTCCTGGCTACCGCCTGGTGCTCGCGCCGATCGCGCAAGAACTCGGAATGTCAGTAGTTCCCGTGCGCGAGGCCATCCGAAGACTCGAAGCCGAACAATTGGTGACCTTCGAACGAAACGTTGGCGCGCAAGTATCACTGGTCAAAGAGACCGAGTACCTGCACACCATGCAAACACTCGCTCTCGTCGAAGGTGCCGCCACCGCGCTCGCAGCACCCGACATTTCGGCGGATCAGATTCGCAGGGCACGCGCTATCAATGCAACGATGACAGAATCACTCGGGGCATTTGATCCGCAGCGGTTTACCGAGCTGAACCTCGAATTTCACAGTGTGCTCTTCGAGAGCTGCCCCAACCCGCACATCCTTGATCTGGTGCATCGCGGCTGGAATCGTATGAAAGTCCTGCGCAATTCCTCGTTCAGCTTTGTGCCTGGCCGGGCGCAACAGTCTGTCGAAGAACACGAACAGATTCTCACCCTGATTGAGCAGCGCGCTTCACCCGCAGAGATCGAAGCGGTCGCGAGAGCACACCGCACCGCCACGCTTGACGCGGTGCTCGCGTACTCCGATGAGCACCGCACCACCAGCGAGCTCTCCGCCTAAGCTCGGCACACCAATAACCACCCACCTGACTGGAGACACCATGACCCACGAAAAGCCCGCTGGGCTCCCCGAGAAGATCCAGCACTTCATCGACGGCAAGTTTGTCGATTCTCTTGGCGGCGAAGAGTTCGACGTGATCGAGCCCGTCACCAACGAGGTCTACATCAAGTCTGCTTCGGCGCAGCCTGCTGACGTAGAACTCGCCGTAGCTGCCGCCAAGCGCGCCTTCACCACTGGCCCTTGGCCCACGATGCTCCCCCGCGAACGCTCGCGCATTCTGCACAAGATCGCCGACATTATCGAAACTCGTGACGATCAGCTCGCGCTCATCGAAAGCTGGGACTCAGGTCTGCCCATCACCCAGGCAAAGGGCCAGGCCCGCCGTGCGGCAGAGAACTTCCGCTTCTTCGCCGATTTGATCGTGGCACAGCACGACAACGTCACGAAGGTGCCGGGCCGCCAGATCAACTATGTGAACCGCAAGCCAATCGGTGTCGCTGGTCTGATCACGCCGTGGAATGTGCCGTTCATGCAGGAGTCGTGGAAGCTGGCACCAGCGATTGCGACCGGCAACACGGTTGTGCTCAAGCCTGCGAGCTACACCCCACTCTCAGCAGCACTCTGGCCTGAGATCTTCCGTGAAGCCGGTCTGCCAGACGGCGTATTCAACCTGATTCTTGGCTCCGGCGGCGTCGCAGGTGATGCGCTCGTCAAGCACCCGGATGTGCCACTTATTTCGTTCACGGGCGATAGCTCGACTGGCGCCATGCTCTCTACGAACGCGGCTCCCTTCTTGAAGGGGCTTTCACTCGAACTTGGCGGCAAGAGCCCGTCGATTGTGTTCGCAGATGCAGACCTCGAAGAGGCACTCGACGCAACGGTGTTCAGCGTGTTCAGCCTGAACGGCGAACGTTGCACCGCGGGATCGCGAGTGCTCGTCGAGCGGTCGATCTACGACGATTTCGTGGCACGCTACGCTGAGCGCGCGAAGAATATCGTGGTTGGTTTGCCTTCTGACCCGGCGACCGAGGTCGGTGCGCTTGTGCACCCGAGCCACTTTGAGAAGGTCATGAGCTATGTCGAGATCGGCAAGTCCGAGGGTCGCCTGGTGGCAGGCGGTGGCCGCCCGGAGGGGTTCCCAGAGGGCAACTATGTGGCACCCACGGTGTTCGCGGATGTCGCGCCAGATGCGCGCATCTTCCAGGAAGAAATCTTCGGCCCAGTGGTCGCAATCACTCCGTTCGACACTGACGAAGAAGCGCTCGAACTCGCAAATGACACGAAGTACGGCTTGGCCGCCTACGTGTGGACCTCGAATCTGAAGCGCGCGCACAATTTTGCGCACGGCATCGAATCCGGCATGGTGTGGCTGAACTCGAACAACGTTCGTGACCTGCGCACCCCATTCGGCGGCGTGAAGGCGTCTGGTCTTGGCCGTGAGGGCGGCTACCGCTCGATCGACTTCTACACCACACAGCAGTCGATCCAGGTCACGCTCAACGAGGCTCACTCGCCGCGCTTTGGCGCTGGCGGAAAGTAGTTTTTCGTTCCCAGCGGATCGAGGGAGCGCCGGACCTTCCGGCGCTCCCCCATCCCACGACTACACCTCGGGTCAGGCTTTGCCAGCGCAGCAGGGAGTGCGATGGTTCGCCCAGCCCGGGCGGGGCAGCACACCCCGCACCACACTGACATCACACACCTTCACAATCCATCACGCAAGGAAGCAGATCATGGCAAAACTCAAGCAGAGTGAGAAAACCTCATCGGGGTTCTGGGTCACCAAAGAAGCACCCATCGAGACCTCGAACCCCATCGCCACACCGTCCTCGCCAGCACCAGATATTCTGCGCTGCGCATACATGGAACTCGTCGTCACAGACCTCGCCGCATCGCGCCACTTCTATGTTGACGTGCTCGGCCTCTACGTCACAGAAGAAGACGCAGAAACCATCTACCTTCGCTCAACCGAGGAGTTCATCCACCACAACCTTGTGTTGCGCAAGGGCCCGGTTGCCGCAGTTGCCGCGTTCTCGTACCGCGTGCGCTCGGAAGAGGATCTGGACAAGGCCGTTGCCTTTTACACCGAGCTCGGCTGCGATGTGCGTCGCAAGCCTGAGGGCTTCGTGAAGGGCATCGGCGATTCGGTGCGAGTGGTTGATCCGCTTGGTTTCCCGTACGAGTTCTTCTTCCAGACGGAGCACGTTGAGCGTCTCTCGTGGCGCTACGATCTGCACAAGCCAGGTGAATTGGTGCGCCTCGACCACTTCAATCAGGTCACGCCTGATGTGCCTCGTGCGGTGCGCCACTACCAGGATCTTGGTTTCCGTGTCACCGAGGATATTCAGGACGAAGAGGGCACTGTCTATGCGGCTTGGCTGCGCCGCAAGCCCACTGTGCACGATACCGCCGCAACTGGTGGCGACGGTCCACGGATGCACCACGTCGCATTTGCCACCCATGAGAAGCACAACATTCTCGCCATTTGCGACAAGCTCGGTGCGCTGCGCATGTCGGACCGTATCGAGCGCGGCCCAGGCCGCCACGGTGTGTCAAATGCGTTCTACCTCTACATTCTTGATCCCGACGGTCACCGTGTTGAGATCTACACGCAGGATTACTACACGGGTGACCCAGACAACCCGGTTGTCACCTGGGATGTGCACGATAACCAGCGTCGCGACTGGTGGGGCAACCCGGTCGTTCCTTCGTGGTACACCGAGGCATCACTTGTGCTCGATCTGGACGGTAATCCGCAGCCGGTGATCGCTCGCACCGACAATAGTGAAATGGCTGTCACGATTGGCGCTGACGGTTTCTCGTACACTCGTGAGGGTGACGAGGTCAAGGGCTTCAAGCTCGGCGAAACGCTCTAGTTTCGAGCGGCTTCGACCTGGGCAGCACACGTTCTGCCGCAATGCAGACCGCCGGTTGCCTTCCGAAATCATCGGAGGTAGCCGGCGGTCTGCGGTGTAGGGCGGCTGCGACAGCGCCGCGCACTTCGCGCAGGCAAGCGAGCGACCCACACAAGGCGGTTTCGGGGCCCGCCAAGGCAGTTTCGGGGGTCGCCAAGGCAGTTTCGGGAGCCACGCGAGGCGGTTTCGGGGCCCTGGCAGACATTCTCGGGCTCTGGCATGCGATCTCGGGCTCTGGCGGGCGCGTGTGTCAGTCTCAGGCGTGTGACATGAGGAGCATGGTGAGCATCATCGCCGCCATTGCCCCCATCTCGAGCGCGAGAAGCCACTTCCCCCGCCGCAGTGCCAGGATGCAACACAGTCCGAGCACTGCCGTGAGCATCCAGGCAAGCACTATCGGCACGACAAAGATGACCGCTCCCGCACCGTGCCCAGCGTGAGCCCCACCGATATCTGAGGCTCCGGCCATACCGTGCCCGAGCACCAGCCAGCCCATCATCGGGTATGCGAGCGCTGCGAAAATCATGGCCCCAGGCATCCGCGAGCGTGCCACAGGCACCTTCGGCGCGAGTGGTGAAGCGCTCGAAACCGCCGCCGCGCCGTCACGCTCGTGCGCGACAAGCCGCATGTGCAAGCCGAGCAGCATGCCGCTCAACATGAGCGCGATCGCCCAGCACACTGCTGGCACGACTCCCAGCGAGACAAGATCAACCATGGCGAGACACATGATTGCCGCCGCAACCACCGTGATCCAGCGCCGTGAGACCAGTGCACCGCCCAGGCAGGCTGCTCCTGACACCACCATGACGGCGCTCGCGAGAGGGATCACTGTGCTGATTCCCCCGTTCCTGGCGGCACTGCCTGCATCGTTGCTGCGATGGAACGCGAGAGCGCGTCCACTGCGTCTCATCCTGCCAAGGACCCGGCTGCTGGCGCATCGTTTCGCGAATGCCGTGCACGCTCAGCACAGTGCCGAGCTCTGAGCGGCTGTCATGGGCTCCTACCCTCGAAAACAGGGCGCACGAAAGCCACCACGAGCGCGTGCGAGTGTGGTTGACTGGCTGCAGACCGCAACCGCATCATGTTCGAAAGCGCGACAATTGACGAAGCAAGCCTTGGGCCTCCGCGAACGCAATCGCATCCGCACGCGCGACGAGATCCTCGTTGCCATGTCGCTGCTCCTCGGGAGCCGTTCCTATGAATCGCTCACTGTCGATGATGTTGCGCACCAGGCCGGTGTCTCCCGCGGAACCATTTACACGTATTTCCCAGAGGGTCGAGATCAGTTGCTGCGGGACGCGTATCAGCGGATCGCCGAGAAAGTGACCGCTGAGGGAACTCAGAAAAGAGCGGAACTTACCCAGACAACCGACCGGATCATTGCCCTGGCTCGCTCGCTCGCAGAGACTTCGGCGACGGCTGAGGGTCGATTTTACGGACTTATTGGCTCGGCACTCTTCGGGCCGCTCGGTGGGGTCACCGGGGCCGCGTCGGAGAGCGTTCGGGGGCATTTGCGCGAAGACCTCAGCGCTGCCGCGGCCGAGGGAACGCTCGCACAGGGGCTCAATGTTGATGACGCGGTAGTCCTGTTTTCTGGCGCAATCAGAGAAATTGGCCATACGGCTGCCAGAGCGCCAGAACGCGTGCCCGCACTTCTCGATGGGTTACGGGCGCTGTGTCACGCCGTTCTCGTTACGACGAAGTAAGTCGCTGTTCGAGCTCTGCTGCGAGCCGAACCACAAGCGGCACGATCTCGGCGATGAGGAACGCGGCGGTTTCGGTTTCGGGGCGTGTGGCGGCCCAACCCAGGTAGGTGTAGCCGCGCGCCACGAGAAACAGGTCGAGCATGCGTTCTTCTTCATCGCTGAGCGCCCGTTCTGCTCGGTATCCCGCGATCAGACCGGCCCGGAACTCCTCAACATCACGGTGCTCGGAGAAGAAAAAGAGCGGGGTTGCGAGGTCGAAGAGATACCAGCCCTCACCAAAGTCGTCGAAGTCAATCACGACGAGTTCGTCACCGCGCACAAGCACGTTTTCCGGCGTGAAATCAGCGTGGATCGTGCCGTAGCGATGGGCTTCGTTCCCAAAATCCTCGAGTGCGCTGAGCATCAATTCCCTGGTGCGGGCCAACTGCGCTCGCGCGTCCGTGTTGAGTCCGGGAACTGTGAGTGCGTCGCCCCAGAGCGCTTTTTCTCCGACGAGCCCTTCGGCATCCCACGGAGCACGCGGAAAACTGCGCGTTCCCGCGAGTTCTTCTGCCACATGATGCATTCGAGCCGCAATGGCACCCATCGTGGCGAAGTGCTGCGCGGTGAGTTCGTCATTGCTTGATTCGTTCTCGGTGCTGCCGAGTTCGCGCGATCCTTCGAGCCACCGCTGCGCATCAACCACCACCTCGGTTTCGCCGTCGCTCACGAGCGCCGTGAATGCTCCGCGTGAAGTGGGCACCAGTCGCACGACCGGAAACCCTCGTTCAGCAAGCACTTCAATGAACTCCGATTCCGCTGCGATCTCTTGCTCGCTTCGGTAGCCCGGACGGTGAAGTCGCAATGCAATCGGTCCGTCTGGAGTGTCGGCCCTGAACACCGTGTTTTCTCGCATTTTGATGAAGGTGAGCGGCACGGAGTCGGCATCAAATCCGAATTCTGCGAGGGCAAGGCGCGCCAGAACGAGGGAGTTCGCTTCGTTGAGAACCATGTTCACCTTTTCATCATTGGGAGGTGGTCGCATCGCTTGCACGAGCGCAGTTGCGACGCAGGGGCTTATGAGTGAGAGTAGCCCCAGACAAATTATTTGTAAACACGTTGTTTAATCTTTACTCAGCAAATATAGTAATTTCACGCAAGGGCATCATGTTTCGCCACCCAACAAGCGGATCATCTCGCCCACCACAGACCTCTCGAACGGAGCTCTCATGCCCGCAACTCGCGCATCCGACCGAAACTCCCTGCTCGAACGCCGCACACGCACCCTCGGTTCACACACACCACTGTTCTACGACACCCCGCTGCAACTCGTCAGCGGCAAAGGGGTCTGGCTACGCTCAATCGACGGCAGGCGCTACCTCGACGCCTACAACAACGTGCCGCACGTCGGCCACGCACATCCAGCCGTCGCAAACGCGGTCTCGCAGCAGATGCGCAAGCTCGCCTTGAACACTCGCTACCTCAACGATCGGGTAGTCGATTACTCAGAAGCACTGCTCGGCACCTTCGGCGAAACGCTCAATCGTGTGTCCTTTGGCAATAGCGGATCAGAGGCCAACGAACTCGCCATCCGCATGGCCAGATTCCGCAGCGGAAACACCGGCCTCCTCATGAGCGACTACAGCTACCACGGCACCACACTCACCCTCGCCCAAGCCACCACCGGCCTCAAGACCAGCGAGGCGATGGGCGAGAACGTGCGCACGCTCCGCATCCCAGACACCACCGGACTCAGCGAAGCAGCCGCCGCTCGACTCCTTCAAACCTCGCTCTCCGAGGTCGATACCGCAATCGCTTCGCTCCAAGAAGCTGGCTTCGGCGTGGCAGCCGTGCTCTTCGATCCGCTGTTCTCGACCGAGGGACTCGTCAAGGTTCCTGCCGGATACGTCGAGGGTCTCGTGCATCGCGTACACCAAGCGGGTGGGCTGTATATTGCCGATGAAGTGCAATCGGGGTTCGGGAGGATCGGCCGCCTCATGTGGGGTCATGAGCTCTTCGACCCCGTCCCCGACATTGTCACCATGGGAAAGCCGATGGGCAATGGCCACCCACTCGGCGCGACCGTGATGGGCGCACAATTGCTCGAAGACTTTGGTGCCGAAAACATGTTTTTCAACACCTTCGCAGGAAACCCCGTGTCTGCTGCGGCGGGTCACGCCGTACTGAATGTGATGTCCGATGAAGCACTCCTGCCAAGGGCCGCTGCCAACGGTGCACTCCTGAAGCGCGAACTCAGTCGCGAGCTAGTCGGCAACGAACGCATCGACGAGGTGCGCGGTGATGGACTCTTTGCAGGCATGCGCTTCACCGATCCAGCGACAGGTGAGGCCGATCCAGCAACGGCAAAACAGGTCGTCGAGGCAATGTATCGCGATGGCGTGCTCATCAGCCGTGTTGGCCGTAATGATGAAGTGCTGAAGATCCGCCCGCCGCTCGCCTTCGAAGAGTCCGACGCTGAGTTGCTCGTCACGAAGCTCAGTCGCATCATCACCGAACTTCCGTCGGCAGCATAGCCCGGCGGAGCCAGATGATCGAGTCAGCAGTTTTCGAAAGTGGTCTTCGCCACTTGAGGAGAGATTACCTCTAACATCTCTCCTAAAGTCGCGTTAAAGTAGAGAAGTGGACCCTCATCTCTTCAAGAACACCAATTCAGGAGCGCTCGTTCCGATCAGTGGGGTTGATCCCATTCGAGGTGCATAGACCCACGTGGCCTTCGTGCCACATCCGCTCAGCTTTGTCTCACCGGATCTGTCGGTCGAGACCCACCTCGCAGTAGGAGAAGCCCGGGCCGCGCTTGCAGCGCTTGATGCAACGTCAAAGCAGCTGCCGAACCCAACGCTGCTGAGAATGCCAACGTTGCGCCGTGAGGCACAAAGCACCTCCGCGCTCGAGGGAACGTATGCCCCCTTGGCAGATGTACTCACCGCAGACGAAGACTCTCCGGCCACACCGGAGTTAGTTGAGGTGCTCAACTATGTGGCTATGGCGAATGGTGGTTTTGAGCAAATCGCTCAAAAATACCCAATAACTGTTTCATTTATCAGTGGCCTTCAGGCGAGGTTGATGCAGGGAACGCCGCTGGCCCCGGTGTCAGGGAAAGTGCGAGATGATCAGGTAGTTATCGGACGACGTGCCGATAGTGATCCAGGGGACTTTCCAGCGCTCAAGTCTCGGTTCGTTCCTGCCCCTCCAGGGGTCCAATTGAAGAGCGGTATGCAAGACCTTGTGACTTGGATGCACACAGACCACAGGGGAAAAATTGATCCCGTGGTTGCAGCGGCCTTGTCTCACTACCAATTTGAAACTCTTCACCCATTCATGGATGGGAATGGTCGAGTGGGAAGATTCTTAATCGTCTTGCACTTGCTGACCACCGGCATGCTCAGCGAGCCAACTCTTACGGTTTCTCCATGGTTTGAAGCGAGGAGAGCCGAGTATTACGACAGATTGTTCTCGGTGAGCGCAGAAGGCGACTGGGACTCATTCGTGAGATTCTTTGCAGAAGGCCTGGAGGCCGCGGCAAACCAAACGAGACACCAGATGATTGCTCTCGTTTCGGTGCAGACAGAGCTCAAGGATCGGGTGCGGGCTGCAGGGTTAAGAGCTGATACTGCGCACTCGCTCGTCGACCTTGCTGTGGCCAATCCGAGCTTTACAGCAAAAAGAGTCGAACATGAACTTGGGGTGTCTTACCAACGGGCGAACAAGCTTGTTCGACAGTTCGTTGAATTAGAAATTCTCAATGCTCTTGACGACAACGCATACAAGAAAAGATACTACTCACCCAGTGTGCTCAAGGCACTGATGAGCTGAGGCCAAAACAAGCTTCGATGCCGTCGGCAGCATAGCCCGGCGGAGCCAGATGTGACCCGCCACGCATACCCGAGAGTTGCCTCAGAGCGCGGGGTCTAGCCTCTGCGCGCATTCCTGCACACAGAGTATAGACACGGACGACACGCCCGTGATTCACTTTCGTCAACTCAATGTCTGAGTTGATACTCCAACGAAGGAGACTTCTATGGCAGAAGCAAATACCGACCTAGCCCGGGACAAACTCGGCGTCGGTTCAATCGTCTTTCTGGTGCTTGCCGCTGTCGCTCCGGTCACGGTGCTGATCGTGGTGCTCCCCCTCGCCATTGCGCTCGGCAACGGCGGCGGTGTGCCCATCGCCATTCTGCTTGTGGCAGCAGCGTTGCTGCTTTTTGCAGTCGGCTACGCACAGATCACCAAAGAACTCACCAACGCTGGTGGGTTCTACGCGATTGCGGTCAAGGGCATCGGCCGGACCGCTGGCCTCATCACGGGCCTCATCGCAACGATCGGCTACAACGCATTCGTCGCTGGCGCGCTCGGAACCATCGGGTTCTTCGCTGGCATGGTCGTCGTACCAGAACTCACCGGTGGAGCAGTCACCCTCGACTGGTTCTGGACCGGTCTCGTGCTGTTCGTCGTCGTGTTCTTCCTGGCACGATCAGGCATCCACGTCAGTGCGATCGTGCTCGGCGTTGCCCTCGTGCTCGAAATCCTGCTGGTGTTCGTGTTCGGACTGGCAGTGCTCTTCCGTACCGGGTTCGATCTCGCGATCTTCACCCCTCAGGTAATCACGGGAGGTTCGCTCTGGATCGGCCTCCTGCTGGCAGCAACGGCGTTCATTGGTTTTGAAGCGACCGCGCTCTTCGGCGAAGAAGCAAAAGAGCCACGCAAGACGATCCCCCGCGCAACCTTTGTCGCAATCATCGTGATCGGCCTCATGCATGCATTCGCAGCATGGGCGATTGTGAGTGCTCTCGGGTTGAAGGAAGCACAGGGCGTAGCGCTTGAGCATATGGAGGCTGGCGATCTGACCCAGACCATCATTGCCGAGTACCTTGGCGAATTCGGCGTGATCATTGCGCTGATCCTCGTGGTCATCAGCCTGTTTGCAGCGCAGCTCGCCTTCCACAACTCGGCAGGTCGCTACCTCTTCTCGCTGGGCCGCGCGCACGTGCTGCCGGGATGGCTGGCAAAGACCAACTCAAAGGGGTCTCCAGAGCGCGCGCTGATCACGAACTTCGTTTTCGCCGTGATCATCGCTGCAATCTTCCGATTCACCTTCCCAGAACTGCCTTCGATCCTGACCCTCGTTCCGGTGGGTCTCGGATTCGCGACGCTTTCGATCATGATCGTGCAGGCAATTGCCGCGCTCGCGGTCGTCGTGTACTTCCGCAGGCGGCGCGATCCTCGGATCATCAGCACATTCATTGCACCGGGGCTGGGTTTCATCGCACTTTCAATCTTCAGCGTGATGGCTATCGTGAATTTCTCGACAGTCGCTGGCTCCGAAGAACCGTATGTGCTCGTGCTCCCGTGGATTCTCGTGGCTGCGGTGATCGGTGGCATCGCCTACGGCGCTTACCTGAAAGCAAGCCAGCCGAAGGTCTACGCGGGTCTCTCCGATGACCTCGAAAAGTTCGACGAAGAGCTCGCCGAAGCTGCCGCAGAGCAGCAGAACTGACCACAATATGACTGACACGCATGCTGACGAGCGTGTCACGCTCGGCCTTCCCCGACGCGTCGCCATTACCGGTGGCGCGTCGGGGATCGGCCTTGCGTGCGCCGCTCTCTACGCGGAATCTGGCGCTGACGTCGCACTGATCGGCCGGTCCAGCAGCAAACTCGACCACGCAGCCGAGTTGTTGCGCGCTCGCGCCGACCATGCGCGGATCGTGACACACACCGCTGACGTTGCCGATGAGCAAGCCATGTCGGCAGCATTCACGCACATCGCCGAATCATTTGGCGGACTTGACGCGCTCGTGGTCTCTGCCGGGGTCGCGCTCGAAACGGGTCTTCTTCTGCCCCAGGCCAGCGTGCAAGCGTTTCGCAACACGCTTGAAGTGAACGTGCTCGGGGCATTCATCGCAACCCAGCAGGCGCTCCCCCACCTCGCCGCGGGCACGCATCCGACGATCACCATCATCGGGTCGGACTCAGGTTTTGTGGCGGTGCCGGGAATGGTGGCGTACAACGCGTCAAAAGGCGCAATTGTGCAGCTGACCAGAGCGCTCGCGGTCGAGCTGTACGAGACCCACGGAATTCGGGTGAATAGTGTGGCTCCCTCAATCGTGGATACGCCTCTTGCGCGCCACGATCTTGGCGACGAAGCGATGGATCACCCGAACTTTCCGATGCAAGAAGCCGAGGATGTGGCGTGGTCTGTCGCCTACCTCTCCAGTCGTCGGGCTCGTGCGGTGAATGGGCACACGCTACTTTCCGATTTCGGATACACGGGAATGTCTTCGTTCCCTGCCTAGTCAGTGTGTGTCGTCTCGGCAGTGTGTGCCTCGGCATTGTGTGTGCCAGCAGATGCAATCAACGACAGTATGCTTCTGGAGTTTTGCCGTCGGCAAGATGCCAGGGTTATGCGCCAATAAAAGTTAAGTAGCCCCACCCAGAATTAAGTATCGTTTCGGGCCTCTAGTGGTTGCCCGCTGAAACACATTCAAGACAGTCTTGAATCTATGTCGACATTCGCGGGTCATGCATTGCACACGCGTTGCCCGCGAGCCTTGTTACGCCACAGCCTCCTGCACATTCTGGCGTGAAGGCTATGCTCCGCTCACGCCGCTCACGTCACTGGCATCAGCACGTTGGTGTTTCGCTGTGGTCTGCACTGCTGGCGCGTTCGGGTCGTGCTTCTTCGGAACGTGTACCGGCGGTGAACGGCAGCATGTCTGGTCGTCGCGCCCCACGGCACTGGTTTCCGGTAGTGCTGCTCGCTCTCGCGGTGTGCGTGCTGGCTTTCGCGCTCTCGAACGGGTTCGGGAGTTACTCTCTGTGGCGAGACACGGCCGCTTCCGGGATCCCCGACACCATCACCACCGCAGCTGCACGCCTCACTTCTACCACGACGCCCACGTACCTTCGTGAGGGCGCCCCGTATGATCCCGCACACGACCGCTTGAACCCTGGCGAGTCGCTCACCATCTCGTTTGACACCGTCGTGCGCGTCACTGGCGACACGATGACTCCCTCGTTCACGCTCACCGGGTACACGATCCCAGAGCCACTCGATGACGCGATCACGGTCGCGGTGACCGCTCCCAGTCTGGTGGTCGATCCTGGCGTGCAGACTGTGACCGTCACGATCACGATCACGTCACCGCCCGAGGCAGTGTTTTCTGGTGAAGTGATCGGGCTCGCTGATGCCGCTCTGGTGCTTCAGAGCGGGAAGAGTTGGAGCGATACGCTCTCCCCGCTGACGGTTCCGCTGCACGATCTCACCCTCTCCACTCCGGTGATGCAACTCGATTTCGATACGACCCTGCCTGGCGCGACCACGAGCGTGGTCGTGCCGGTGTCGGGGTTGACCCTTGGCTCCGTGGTGGTCGATTGGGGAGATGGGAGCACCCCGACCGTGGTGGTGTCGGCGCACCCGACACACGAGTATCCGGCGGGCCAGTACACGGCGAGCGTGTTTGGCCGGTTCACTGGGTATGGGGCGAACACGACAGCGCTCGCGCTGTCGAATGCGTCACTCGTGCGGGTGCCGCTCTGGGAACCCAATTACGTGACAGATCTGAGCTACGCCTTTGTGGGGGCGTCGAGCCTGACTGAGGTGGCCGAACCCCCGTCCACCGTCACGAATATGACGGGCATGTTCACTGACGCGACCATGTTCACCCAAAACATTGGGGGCTGGAACATGGCACACGTGACGAACATGCAGGGCATGTTTGATCATGCCTCGACATTTAACGCCGATATCACTGGATGGGACACGGCCAGTGTGACGAACATGCAGGGCATGTTCGCTGGCGCGACTGCGTTCAACCAGAACATTAGCGGCTGGAACGTGGCAAACGTCACGAACATGGGCAGCATGTTCAAAGACGCAACCACCTTCAATCAGAGCTTCGGCACTTGGAACACGGCAAAAGTCACGACAATGTCAGAAATGTTCCAAGGCGCGACCGCATTCAACCAGCCCCTCCCCTGGACCACGGCAAGCGTGTCGAATATGCAGGGCATGTTCAACGGAGCGACGGCGTTCAACCAGAACATTGGCGGCTGGAACGTGGCGAACGTCACGAATATGGCCTACATGTTCAAGGACGCGACTGCGTTCAATCAGACCTTCGGCACTTGGAACACGGCAAAAGTGACGACAATGTCAGAAATGTTCCAGGGAGCGACCGCATTCAACCAGTCCCTCCCCTGGAACACGGCAAGCGTGACGAATATGCAGGGCATGTTCAAGGGCGCAACCACCTTTAACCAGAGCTTCGGCACTTGGAACACGGCAAAAGTCACGACAATGTCAGAAATGTTCCAAGCCGCAACCGCATTCAACGGGAGCCTTTCAAACTTCAACGTGGCAAACGTGACGAACATGGACCACATGTTCGCTGGCGCAACCACGTTCACCCAGAACATTGGCGGCTGGAACGTCGCGAAGGTCACGAACATGGACCACATGTTCAACAGCGCACTCGCGTTCAGTGTGAGTCTCAGCAACTGGAACGTGAGCGCGAATATCCCGAAAATGCCCGCCGGTTGGAACGCCAACGCTCCCGGTCTGTCTGTTCCGAACTGGTCACGCTGGCCATCTGCTTGGCAAGACCTCATGCAACTCGTCTACCAAACCGACGCGCCCGGCGGCACGAACACCATCGTGCTCCCCATCGACGGGCTGACCCTTGGAACAGTCACGGTCGACTGGGGCGACGGCACCCCGAAAGAGACCCTCACGGCAGCACTCCCCACCCACACCTACCCCGCGTCCGGAACATACACGGTCACGATCAACGGAAAATTCACCCGATACGGGGCCACCCCCACACCCGAACTCGACGCCTCACAGCATTCCCTCACCACGGTCCCGTCATGGGGTCCCAATGGTGTGCTCGACGCATCCCACGCCTTCGAGCACGCCACCAACCTCACCAGCATGCCCACCACCGGGCCACCTGCCACGGTCACGAACCTGGCCTACATGTTTGCTGGCGCAACCGCATACACCCAATCCCTCAGCACCTGGAACGTAGCGAACGTGACGAATATGGCCTACATGTTCGCTGACGCGACCACATTCAACGGGACCATCGGCAACTGGAACGTAGCAAACGTGACCAACATGGACCACATGTTCGCAGGCGCAACCGCATTCAACAACAACGGGAGTACCGGCATCAACAACTGGAACGTCGCGAAAGTCACGAACATGGACCACATGTTCAACGGCGCAACCGCATTCAGTGTGAGCATCAGCAACTGGAACGTGAGCGCGAACATCCCGAGAATGCCCACAGCTTGGAACGCCAACGCTCCCGGCCTGTCTGCTCCGAACTGGTCACGCTGGCCAGCTGCCTGGCAAGACGTCATGCAACTCGTCTACCAAACCGACGCGCCCGACGGCACGAACACCATCGTGCTCCCCATCGACGGGCTCACCCTCGGAACAGTCACGGTCGACTGGGGCGACGGCACCCCGAAAGAGACCCTCACGACCGCACTCCCCACCCACACCTACCCCACGTCCGGAACATACACGGTCACGATCAACGGGAAATTCACCCGATACGGGGCCACCCCCACACCCGAACTCGACGCCTCACAGCATTCCCTCACCACGGTCATCGGGTGGGGCGCAAACGGTGTCACCGATGCCTCCCACGCCTTCGAGCACGCCACCAACCTCACCAGCATGCCCACCACCGGACCACCTACCACGGTCACAAACCTGGCCTACCTCTTCGCTGGCGCAACCACATTCAACCAGCCCCTCAACACCTGGAACACTGCAAACGTGACGAACATGGCCTACATGTTCAACGGGGCAACCGCATTCAGTCAAAGCGTTGGCGGCTGGAACGTGGCAAACGTGACCAACATGGACCACATGTTCGCAGGTGCAACCGCATTCAACAACAACACGAGTGCCACCATCAGCAACTGGAACGTGGCGAAAGTCACGAACATGGATCACATGTTCAACGGAGCGACCGCGTTCAACCAGCCCCTCAACTGGAACGTCGCGAGTGTCACCAACATGGACGGCATGTTCGCAGGCGCAAGCAAATTCAACCAGAACATTGGCAGCTGGAACGTCGCGAAGGTCACGAACATGGACAATATGTTCAACGGCGCAACCGCGTTTGCACAAAGCCTCTCGTCGTGGAACGTAGGCGCGAACATTCCACTAATGCCACCAGGATGGAACACGGGAGTCCCTGGGCTCGCTGATCCCACGTACCGAACCCGTTGGCCCGCCGCCTGGCAATAAATACGCGGTGCAGAAGAGACCAAGCAACGCCGTCGGCCGAGCACGAAGGCGTGCTCGGGGACCTCACCGCGCGAAGCGTTGCTTCGCTTTAGCGTGTGAGGTCCCAATTTACATGGGGGGCGCCTTGAGCTTCGAGCAATGCGTTGGTCCGACTGAAGGGCCGCGAGCCGAAGAACCCGCGAGCAGCTGAGAGTGGCGAAGGGTGAGCACTCTCGATCCTCGGAACATCACCCAGCATGGGCGCGAGATTTCGCGCGTCATTTCCCCAAAGGATCGCCACGAGCGGGCCGCCCCGCGCAGTAAGCGCCCGGATCGCGCACTCAGTGATCGCCTCCCAGCCCTTGCGGCGATGCGATCCAGCCTCACACGCGCGCACCGTCAGCACACGATTGAGCAGCATGACCCCCTCATTCGTCCACTGCGTAAGATCACCATTCGCGGCCGGAACCACACCGAGATCGTCTTGCAACTCACGGTAGATGTTCCTCAGGCTCCGCGGGATCGGCTGCACCTCTGGTGCGGTCGCGAAGGAAAACCCGATCGGATGCCCAGGGGTGGGATACGGGTCCTGCCCGACAATCAATACCCTCACCTCGGCCAACGGCTGCGCGAACGCGGCAAGGATCCTGTCCCCTGCCGGAAGCACCGTGTGCCCGGCAGTCTGCTCTTCACGAAGAAAGCTGCGAACATCGCTCAACTGTTGCTGCACTGGCCGCAGTGCCTCAGCCCAGTCAGGAGCAATGACACCCGTGCTCACAAGTTCACGCAGATTCAGCGTCACGCTCACGCCTTTGGTGCAAGCACACCGCGATGAGTGTGAAACACGCTCGACTGGGCAACTGGTCGCAGCACGATCAGGTCCTGGTTCACATGCTGTGGCTGTTCGACCGCCGAAACAAGCACACCAGCAACATCTTCGGCCGTCAACGGGATCACATTCTCGTAAGGCTTCTGGGCAGCCTCCGCATCGCCCCGGAGCCGATTCAGTGTGAACTCTTCAGTGTGCACAAGTCCAGGAGCCAGCTCGATCACCCTGATCGGCTCGCCCGCCAGCTCAAGTCGCAACACATTCGTGACCGCATGCGCCGCAAACTTGACCGCGTTGTACCCGCCACCTCCGGGATAAGCGTCGTGGCCCGCGGTCGAAGTGAGATTCACAATGGTCGCCCAGTGTTGCCCAGCTGAGGCACGCACTGTGTCGCGCAACACCGGCAGCATCGCCGAGGTCACCGTGCGCAACCCGATCACATTGACCTCAAACATTTGACGCCAATCATCGTTCAGTGAGTGTTCTACCGACTCGATACCAATGGCACCTCCCGCGTTGTTCACGAGTGCATTCGCACCGCCGGTAGCGGCAACCTCTTGCGCCATTGCGCTCACCTGCGCTTCGTCAGTCACATCGCACACAATCACGTGCGCGCCGGTTTCTGCAGCGAGGCTCTTGAGTTTGTCTGCCCGGCGCGCAACCGCTACCGTCTGCCAGCCAAGCTCAGCGAAACGACGCACCGTCGCCGCACCGATACCCGAACTCGCGCCGGTCACGACGACTCGTCTCAACATGATGACTCCTGTTCGTCTGTTCATCCGTGCATCCGCGCGAGCGCTGAGGGCTCCGGCGGGCATCATCATTTTAGAACCCACAACCTCAAGCCCCAAGTCACAGCGGCTCCAAAGATTGTGACTTCACGTGTCGCGCATATTTGCACGCGCACAGCCCTGCTCCGTACTCTGAACTCAGATAGGAACAGCGACCCCTCCTCTCAACTCTCGTTTTCCCACAGACATTAGACCTCAGACATCAGACACTCAGTCCTTAGACCTTCAGGAGCCATCATGAGCGATCAGACCAGCTGGAACTTTGAAACCAAGCAGATCCACGCCGGCCAGCAGCCAGACCCAGTGACGGGTTCTCGCGCGCTGCCGATCCACCAGACCACCGCCTACGTGTTCGAGAGCACCGAGCAGGCAGCGAATCGCTTCGCTCTCGCCGAACTCGGCCCGATCTACACCCGCATCACCAACCCCACGCAAGATGTCGCTGAGCAGCGCATCGCTGCACTTGAGGGTGGCACCGCAGCACTATTGCTGTCGAGCGGCCAGGCAGCATCCACCTACGCCGTCCTCAACATTGCGCAAGCGGGCGACCACATCGTCTCCTCGTCTTCGATCTATGGCGGCACCTACAACCTCTTCAAGTACACGCTTGCAAAGCTCGGTATCGAAGTCACCTTCGTCGAGGATCAGGACGACCCAGCGGCTTGGCAGCGTGCGGTTCGCCCACACACGAAGCTCTTCTTCGCTGAGTCAATCGCGAATCCCCGCTCGAACGTGCTCGATATTCAGTCGGTCGCAAATGTTGCCCACGAGAACGGCCTGCCGCTGATCATCGACAACACCGTCGCAAGCCCCTACCTCGTTCGCCCCCTGGAACACGGCGCAGACATCGTGCTGCACTCGGCAACCAAGTTCCTTGGCGGCCACGGCACAACCCTTGGCGGCGTCATCGTCGACGGCGGCAAGTTCCCTTGGTCGCAGCACGCTGAACGCTTCCCAGGCCTGAACACTCCAGACGAGTCCTACAACGGCGTCGTCTACACCCAAGCCGTCGGCGATGGTATCGCCTTCATTATCAAGGCACGTGTGCAGCTGCTTCGCGACCTCGGTTCTGCCATCGCCCCGCAGAGCGCATGGCAACTGCTGCAGGGCATCGAAACGCTGTCACTGCGTCTGGAGCGTCACGTTCAGAACGCTCAGGAAGTTGCGGAGTGGCTTGACCAGCACGCCGATGTTGCCACCACTTGGTACTCCGGACTGCCCACCTCTCCTTGGTACGCCACGGCAAACAAGTACGCCCCTCGTGGTGTCGGCGCGGTGCTCTCCTTCGAGCTCAAGGGTGGCGTAGATGCGGGCAAGGCCTTCGTCAACAACCTCGCACTGTTCAGCCACGTTGCAAACATTGGCGATGTTCGCTCGCTCGTGATCCACCCCGCGTCAACCACTCACTCGCAGCTCACCCCAGAGCAGCAGCTCACTGCCGGAGTGACCCCGGGCCTGATCCGTTTGTCGATTGGCCTGGAGCACATTGACGACATCAAGGCAGACCTTGAAACAGGCTTCGCCGCAGCCCGTGAGGTCGTCGCACAGGCTCGCGCACAGGTCTAAGGTTCAGCCGCCAGCTCAACGCTGTCACATTCGAAGCCGCCCCGCCCCGATCCCGTTCGGGCGCGAGGGCGGTTTCGTCGTTCTTTCGAGCAGAGCCCGTAACAATTACGCACGGCTCGGTTTTCTCGGCCAGAATAGTGAGCTATGGACTGGCAGACGCCCGAGGACTCGTTCCCGACGGATTTCATCACCGATGCTCAACTGCGAGCACTGATTGGGCGTCCTCCGATCAGCGGGGCGTGGCGAGATGGCGATCCAGTGGGTGACCGACAATTCGCGCACATCGGCGAACTCATCACAGAAGCCGGCGAAACCATTCCACACGCGCGAATCTCCTACGAGAGCTTCGGCGAGCTGAACTCGGCCCGCGATAACGCGATCCTTGTGTTTCACGCGCTGACGGGAGACAGTCATCTCGTGGGGCGAGCCGCACCCGGCCATCCCACAGACGGCTGGTGGGCAGAGATCGTCGGGCCGGGCAAGGTGCTCGATACCGACAAATACTTCATCGTTGCCCCGAACGTGCTCGGCGGCTGCCAGGGGTCCACCGGACCGGCAAGCCTCGACCCCGAAGGGCGCGAATGGGGCGGGCGTTTCCCGTACCTCACCATCCGCGACCAAGTCGCTGCGACTGCCGCATTCGCTGATGTCATTGGGATCGACTCCTTCGCTGCGGTGATCGGTGGATCAATGGGTGGCATGCATGCGCTCGAGTGGGAGCTCATGTGCAGTGGGCGTGCGCAGAAGCTTGCAGTAATTGCTGCTCCGCCGGTAACAACCGCCGACCAGATCGGTCTGAATCTTGTGCAGCTCGAAGCGATCCGCTCTGATCCTGCGTGGCGAGGCGGAAACTACTATGACGCACCGGACGGCATCGGCCCGCATCATGGCCTCGCAACAGCCCGCCGACTCGCGCTGCTCAACTACCGCAGCAACACGGAATTGGACGAACGATTCGGACGAGCTTGGCAGTCCGCGGTGAGCCCGCTCGGCAGCGGCGGACGCTTTGCGGTCGAGAGCTACCTGGATTTTCACGGCAACAAGTTCACCCGCCGTTTTGACGCCAACAGCTACCTCACCCTGGTGCAGTCGATGAACTCTCATGACGTCGGGCGCGGGCGCGGCGGGGTCGAGGCCGCGCTCTCGAAGGTTGAATTGCCCACGCTCGTGCTCGGTATTCCAAGCGACCGGCTCTTCACGCTCGATGGGCAGGACATGATTGCGCAGCACTCGCCGGGCAGTCTTGATGGGAATCTCGCGACTCGGCTGGATAGCCCCTTCGGCCACGATGCCTTCTTGATCGAGTTCGAGCGGGTCGGTGCCGAGCTCGCCCGCCTCCTCGCGATCTAGTGCGTTCCTGATCGCTGTCTCGGCATCCGCACAAGCTGCGCGTGCGCGTGCGCGGTGCGGGGCGCAAGCCCCGCACCGCTGCCCATCACTATTGGTAACGCTGACGTTTGGTCGCGTCGTGGACCTCTCCGACGAGTTCCTCAATGACATCTTCAAGAAACAGCACACCGGTTTCCACGCCATCGGCGTTCACGACCCTGGCAAGGTGCACGCCTCGGTGTTGCAGCCGAGCGAGCACGTCTTCAAGGTCAGTATCTTCTCGGATGCTCACCATCTCGCGAATGCGCTTCGCAGGGATTGGCTGCAAGATCCGGTCTTCTCCCACGCGCAATAGATCCTTGATGTGCACGTACCCGACCAACTCGCCGCCTTCGCCGCGCATCGGGTAGCGCGAAAAGCCGTGCTTGGTGACCGCCATCTCAATGTCATTCGGGGTTGAGCCAATCGGCATCGTGATCAGCCGGTCGGTCGGCACGAGGATGTCTTGTGCCCGTTTTGCCGTGAACTCAAAGGCAGCGCTCAGAGCCCCGCTGGGGTCTTCGAGCAGTCCCTCTCGCGTCGAATGGCTGACAATACCCGCCACCTCTTCGAGGGTGTAGGTACTATTCGCTTCATTCTTTGGTTCGATACCGAAAAGGCGCAGGATCGAGTTCGCGAGGGCGTTCAGCGCCGCGATAATGTGCCGGAACACTCGCGACACCCAGACGAGCGGGGGTGCAAGCAGCAGCACGGCTTGATCTGGCATCGAGAATGCCGCGTTCTTTGGCATCATCTCACCAAATACGACGTGCAGGTACGACACCAGCAACAGCGTAATCACGAACGCAGAAACCGACACGACTTCTGCCGAAAGTCCGGTCCAAGACAGTGGGCCCTCGAGCAGGTGGTGAATCGCGGGTTCTGAGACATTCAGAATCAGCAACGAACACACGGTGATACCCAATTGGCTGGTGGCCAGCATCAGCGTCGCATGCTCCATCGCCCAGAGCGCAGTTTTTGCACGCTTGGACCCGGCTTCGGCGAGCGGCTCAATCTGCGAGCGCCGCGCCGAAATCACGGCAAATTCCGCGCCGACGAAGAAGGCGTTCACGATGAGCAGCACCACAAGCCAGACAATTCCTGCCCAGTCACTCATGAGGCACCTCCCTTCGTTTCACGCACATTTCGCTGGGTGTCCTGAGGATCGCCCTGCTCGGCATCGAATGATTCAGGCACTGGCGCCCCAAAATACTTGAGGCGTGAGATCCGTCGCCCGTCCATCCGTTCGACGCGCAAGCGCGCACCATCCTCAAATGGCACTTCATCACCCAGTTCGGGGATACGTCCAAGCTCGCGCAGCACAAACCCGGCAATCGTGTCGTAGTCGTCGCTCTCAGGGATGTCGATTCCGGTTTGCTCACGCACCTCATCGGGGCGCAGATCCGCCGGGATCGTCATTTCTGAGGCATTCCCGATCACGCCTGCGTGCGCGCGGTCGTGTTCGTCCGCTACTTCGCCGACCAGCTCTTCAACAAGGTCCTCGAGAGTGACGAGCCCGGCGGTGCCGCCGTATTCGTCGACCACGATCGCGAGCTGAAATCCGGTCCCGCGCAGTTCAGCGAGAAGCTGATCAAGGCGCATCGTCTCTGGGACGCGTACCGCTTCTTCTACGATGGCCGCGACTGGCACGTCGGCGCGCTTGGCGCGCGGCACCGCGACGGCTTGTTTGACGTGTACCAGGCCGACAACGTCGTCACGATCCTCGTCGATCACTGGGAAGCGCGAGAACCCGCTGCGACCCGCCAGCTCAAGCACAGCCTGAGCAGATTCGAGCCGGTGGATGCTCTCGATCCTGGTGCGCGGCGTCATCACATCGTTTGCCGTGTGCTCAGAAAAACGCAGGGTGCGGTCGAGCAGCGTCGCGGTGTCGGCTTCGAGCAATCCCGCACTTGCCGAGTGACGAACAAGCGAACTCAGCTCTTCTGCGGTGCGGGCACCCGAAAGCTCTTCTTTCGGTTCAATGCCAATCGCACGCAGCATGCCGTTCGCGCTGCCGTTGAGCACGAGGATCGCTGGTTTGAATACAGTGGTGAACGCTGCCTGCAAGGGCATCACGGTTCGTGCTGCCTGCAGCGGGCGAGCCAGCGCGAAGTTCTTGGGCAGCAACTCACCGATCACCATTGAGATGACCGTGGCAATCACGATCGCGATTGGCGCGCTGATCATGCGTCGAATGCCCTCGGGGATGCCCATCGCTGCAAACAATGGATCAAGCATCCGGCTAAACGCTGGTTCAAGCGTGTACCCGGCCAAAAGCGTGGTGAGCGTAATGCCGAGCTGCGCGCTCGAAAGGTGCGTCGAGGTGATGCGCAATCCGCGAATCACCCGGTCAAGGCCGCGCTCGCCCTGATCTCGACGTCGTTCAAGTTCTTGTCGGTCAAGCGCAACCAGAGAAAACTCTGAAGCGACAAATACGCCTGTACCGAGTGTGAGTAGCACACCGATTCCGAGCAATACCCACTCGTTCACGGGCGCCCCCCTCCGAGATGCCGCGACTTAGCGCGGCTCGTACTCGGGGGGTCGTTGGGTCTTCGACTAGATCCGTCCATAAGGATCCCCACTCTACTAGCGCTCGCCGAGATAATGCCGAGAATTTTGAACGGCTGTTTTCACAGAGGCTGTGCAATTTCACTCACTACCGCATTGCAATTTTACTGTCTGATGAATTCCCAGGAACGTGCGCCAAGAAGTCCTAGATAGGCGTAGGCTAGATGTCAGTGTGCGCGATGGCTGCGCAAGTGCTCACGGGAGCAGCCCGTGGGTTCGTCACGATGAGAGGACTCGCCTTGGCTGAGCGGATGAATGTCACCGGTAACGGAGACTCCGCAGAAGATTTCGGTGCAAACGCCTGGTTGGTCGATGAGATGTACAAGCAGTACCTCGTCGACAAGAACTCGGTGGATCAAGCTTGGTGGCCGGTGCTAGAGCGCTATGCCACCTCCGGGAGTCCGAATACGACGAGCATTCCGACACCGAGCACCAACGCGCCCACTTCCACGGCGCCAGAGGCTGCCCCAACGCAGCCCACCTCGCGCACCACGAATGCAGCTCCGCGCACCGCGCCGATCCCGGCAGATGCACCCCGCAGTTCACCGGTGAAAGCTAGCGCTGAAAGCGTCAGCGAGGACACCGTGACCCCCCTGCGCGGCATGCCCAAAACGCTCGCGAAGAACATGGACGAGAGCATCTCGGTTCCGACCGCGACAAGTGTGCGCACCATTCCGGCAAAGCTGCTCATTGACAACCGTCTGGTTATCAATAGCAACCTGCGCCGCAGCCGAGGCGGCAAGGTTTCGTTCACGCACCTCATTGCGTGGGCACTCATCCAGGCGCTCAAGGAGTTCCCAAGCCAGAACGTCTCGTATGCAGAGGTTGATGGCAAGCCCTCACTCGTCGTGCCTGCGCACATCGGCTTGGGTATCGCCATTGACGTGCCAAAGTCAGACGGCACTCGTTCGCTCTTGGTGCCCGCGATTAAGCGAGCCGAGACGCTCGACTTCAACGAGTTCCTTGCTGCCTATGAAGATCTCGTGAAGCGTGCTCGTGACGGCAAACTCACGCCATCTGATTTCCAGGGCGCCACGATTTCGCTCACCAACCCAGGCGGCATCGGCACCGTACACTCTGTGCCCCGTCTCATGCGCGGGCAAGGCTCGATCATCGGCGCTGGAGCGCTCGAGTACCCGGCTGAGTTCCAGGGTGCTGCAACCGAGGTGCTCAACCGCCTCGGCATTTCGAAGACGATCACGCTCACCAGCACCTACGATCACCGGGTGATCCAGGGCGCAGGTTCGGGAGAATTCCTGAAGAAGGTGCACGAGCGCCTCATCGGCGGGCACGAATTCTACGAAGAAGTCTTTGCTGCTCTGCGCATCCCATACAAGCCGATCCAGTGGGCGAACGACATTCACGTCGATATCACGGGCCAGGTCGACAAATCGGCTCGCGTGCAAGAACTCATCAATGCGTTCCGTGTTCGCGGCCATCTGATGGCCGACATTGATCCGCTGGAATACGTGCAGCGCACGCACCCGGATCTCGAAATCGAAAACCACGGGCTGACCTTCTGGGATCTTGACCGCGAATTCGTAACCGGTGGCATCGGCGGCAATCGCTCAATGAAGCTTCGCGACATTCTCGGAGTGCTGCGTGACTCGTACTGCCGCAAGATCGGCATCGAATACATGCACATTCAGGATCCAGAGCAGCGCACCTGGCTGCGCGAGCAGCTTGAGGTGCCGTACGCCAAGCCCGGGCACGATGCCCAGATGCGAATTCTGGAGAAGCTCAACGAGGCTGAAGCTTTCGAGACCTTCCTGCAGACCAAGTACGTCGGACAGAAGCGCTTTAGCCTTGAGGGCGGCGAATCGGTTATTCCGCTGCTTGACGCGATGCTCATTGACGCTGCCGAAGACGGTGTCGACAGTGTCGACATCGGTATGGCTCACCGCGGTCGCCTCAATGTGCTCTCAAACATCGCGGGCAAGACCTACGGTCAGATTTTCCGTGAGTTTGAGGGAACCGCGACCAAGACCGGTTCGGGTGACGTGAAGTACCACCTCGGCACAACCGGCCTCTTCACCGCTCCAAACGGCACGCAGGTGCCGATCCACCTTGCAGCGAACCCTTCGCACCTTGAAACCGTTGACGGCGTGCTCGAGGGCATCGTGCGTGCGAAGCAGGACCTCAAGCCAATCGGCTCGTTCACAACCCTGCCAATTCTGATCCACGGTGACGCGGCGATGGCTGGCCAGGGTGTCGTCTACGAGACGCTGCAGATGTCGCAGCTGCGCGGTTACCGCACTGGCGGCACGATCCACATCGTGATCAACAACCAGGTGGGATTCACCACGCTGCCGCAGGATTCGCGCACTTCGGTCTACTCAACGGATATCGGCAAGGTTGTACAGACCCCGATTTTCCACGTAAACGGCGACGATCCTGAGTCGGTTGTTCGAGTGGCCCAGCTCGCATACGAGTTCCGTCAGAAGTTCCACCGCGATGTCATCATCGACCTGGTGTGCTACCGCCGTCGCGGGCACAACGAGGGCGATGACCCAGCTATGACCCAGCCGCTGATGTACGACCTGATCGAGGCGAAGCGCTCAACCCGAACGCTCTACACAGACGCCCTGGTTGGTCGTGGCGATATCACCTCCGACGAATACGACAAAGCAAAGCAGGACTTCCAGAGCCGCCTCGAGCAGGCTTTCATGGAAACGCATGCTGCTCAGACTGGCGCCATTGCGGTGATCGATCAGAGCGGTATCGGCGAGGCGATCACCGCTCCGATCCCGTCAGTCTCTACTGTGCCTACCGCGGTCGATCGCGCGGTAGTCGAGCGGATCGGTGAAGCGCACGCGAACACCCCCGCCAACTTCACGGTGCACCCGAAACTGCAGCAACTGCTCAACAAGCGCGTCGAGATGAGCAAGAACGGCGAAATCGACTGGGGCTTTGGCGAGTTGCTGGCTCTTGGCTCGTTGCTGATGGAGGGCACTGCGGTGCGCTTCGCCGGTCAGGACGCCCGTCGCGGCACCTTCGCTCAGCGCCACGCGGTCTTCCACGATCGCAAGAACGGACAGGAATGGCTGCCACTGCTGAACCTGTCTGAAGATCAGGCGCGGTTCTGGATCTACGATTCGCTGCTCTCCGAATACGCAGCCCTCGCCTTTGAGTACGGCTACTCGCTGCAGCGGGAAGACGCACTCGTGGTGTGGGAGGCACAGTTCGGTGACTTCGCCAATGGCGCCCAGAGCGTCGTTGACGAGTACATCGCTGCAGCCGAGCAGAAGTGGGGACAGCAGTCCTCCGTCGTCATGCTGCTGCCACACGGCTATGAAGGCCAGGGCCCCGACCACTCGTCGGCTCGTATCGAGCGCTACCTACAATTGTGCGCTGAGAACAATATGACCGTTGCTCGCCCGTCGACTCCGGCGAACTACTTCCACCTGCTGCGCCGCCAGGCGTACCAGCGTCCGCGCAAACCTCTCATCGTCTTCACCCCGAAGTCGATGCTGCGCTTGCGAGGAGCTTCGTCTGCGGTAGAAGATTTCACAACTGGCACCTTCCAGCCGGTGATTGACGACACTCAAGCAGATGTCTCGCAGGTCACCCGCGTGATCCTCACTTCGGGCAAGGTCTACTACGATCTGCGCGCCGCTCTCGATAAGCAGCCTGATCCTAGAATTGCGATCGTGCGTGTGGAGCAGTACTACCCGATGCCAGCTGCCGAGCTGACTCGTGTGCTGGCTCGATACAACGATGCTGAGCTGGTCTGGGTGCAAGACGAACCAGAGAACCAGGGTGCTTGGCCGTTCATCTCCTTGGCGCTCGCGAAGCATCTGGCGAACGATCGGGTGCGTGCGGTGACTCGCAAGGCATCTGCTGCACCTTCAACCGGTTCAGCCAAGGTGCACGCAGTCGAACAAGAGCACCTGATTCGCAAGTCGCTCAGCTTCGACAGCTAAGTCTTCGGCTCTCCCCCCTACCGCAGAAAGCGAGCACGACGTCGTGACAACTTGGCACATGCCTATTGAAGGACATCGGCAAGAACGTCTCTGGCTGGCGTGGCCCACTACCGGGTACACGCTGGGCGAGACCGAGGCCGAGGCCGAGGAGGCCCGCATCACGTGGGCCTCGGTCGCGAATGCGGCGAGCGAATTTCAGCCGGTAACGGTCGTGGTGAATCCGGGCGATGAGCAGGTGGCGAAGCGCTACCTCTCTGGTTCCATCACCCTGCTCTCTGCCCCGCTGAATGATGCGTGGATGCGTGACATTGGCCCGAGCTTCGTCATTGGAGACGATGGCAAGCTCGGGGCCGTGAACTTCGTGTTCAACGGTTGGGGTGGGCAAGACTGGGCAGAGTGGGACAAGGATCAGCACATCGGGCGAATTGTCGCCGATGCAGCTGGCGCGGTGCGCATTGACAGTGACATGGTCAATGAGGGCGGCGGTATCCAGGTGGATGGCACCGGCCGGGTAGTGCTCACTGAAACCGTGCAGCTCGATCCGGGTCGCAACCCCGGGTTCACCAAAGAGCAGGTCGAGCGCGAGCTCGAACGCACGATTGGTGCGAGCTCTGCGCTGTGGTTGCCTCGCGGTCTGACGCGGGATCATGATCTGTATGGCACTCGCGGCCACTCGGATATTTTGGCTGCGTTCACGACCCCTGAGGTGCTGCTCATGCATCGCCAAGACTCAACCGGGCACCCTGACCACGTCATTGCTCGCACGAACCGTGAAGTAGCCGAGCGGTATCGTGACGACCAGTCGGCTGGTTTCGAGATCATCGACCTCCCAGCACCCGAAACGCTCCGTGATGAAGAGGGTTTCGTGGATTACAGCTACATCAATCACGTAGTGATCAATAACGCCGTCCTCGCATGTGCGTTCAACGATCCAGCAGACGACCGGGCACTTGGTATATTGCGCGAGGTGTACCCGGGTCGCGAAGTTATCGGTCTTGACGCGAGACCACTCTTCGCGCGAGGCGGCGGCATCCACTGCATCACCCAGCAGCAGCCGGCCGTCTAGTTCAACGCAAATTCATTCCCATCAGCAATCAATCAAGGAAACAGTGATGTCTGAGACCACCCTCTCCCCCGAGCTCGAAGCTGTGGTAGCTGCCGCGTCTGCTGCCGCGCCTGCGTATGCCGCAACTGAGCCGAAGGCTCGTGCCCGCGCGCTTGTCGCACTCGCAGATGCGCTCGAAAGCGCGAAGCCTCGACTCGTCGAAATTGCAATGCGAGAGACCGGCCTCACCGAGGCGCGCCTGAACGGCGAAGTGACCCGAACCGCCGTGCAACTGCGCCTCTTCGCCGAGACCGTGGTCTCGGGTGGCTACCTTGATGCACGTATCGATTACGCCGACCCGGCATTCGTGCTCGGGCCTCGTCCCGATGTGCGTCGCACGCTGATGCCGCTCGGCCCAGTCATCAACTTCTCGGCCTCGAATTTCCCGTTTGCATTCTCGGTGCTTGGTGGCGATTCGGCCGCAATTCTCGCTGCTGGCTGCCCACTCATCGTGAAGGCTCACTCGGGTCACCCTGAGCTGTCTGACGCGACTGCTGAGGTGGCACTCGCCGCGCTGCGCGAGGCGGGAATGCCTGAGGGCGTATTCCACCTGATCCATGGCCGCGAAGCCGGCGTACAGGTCTTGAAGGATCCGCGGATCAAGGCTGGTTCGTTCACCGGTTCGATCAACGTGGGCCGCCTGCTTGCTGATATTGCAGCCAGCCGTCCCGCTCCGATCCCATTCTTTGGCGAACTCGGGAGCGTGAACCCCGTGTTCATCACCGCTGAGGCGATTGCCGAGCGCGGCGACGAAATCGCAAGCGGTCTGCTCACGAGCGTCTCGGGTTCTGCTGGCCAGCTGTGCACCAAGCCCGGCTTCATCTTCGTTCCGCAGGGCACCGACCTTGAGGGCGCGATTACCCGCAGCGAGACGGCACTGCCGGAGCACCGCTTGCTCGATCCTCGTATCGCACAGAGCTACAACGAGCGTCGCGATGCGATCCTCGGTGCCGCTGGAGTGCGCGCTGTGATCGAGGGCGGTGTGCGTTTCGACGAGCAGGGTCAGGGTTGGGCATCACCGACTATTGCCGCTGTCTCGCTCGAAGATTTCCGCGCCAGCCACGACGCACTGGTACACGAAGCCTTCGGTCCGCTGACGATTCTCGTTGAGACGCCAGCTGGCACCGACCTTGCGGCGCTCATGCCCGAGTTCTACGAGGGCAACCTGACCGGCACACTGCACCTGAGTGCCGCAGAGGCAAGCGGTGAGACCGAGAATGCCGCCGAGCTGAAGGCACTCGTGCTCGCGCTCGCAAAGCAGGTCGGTCGCGTACTCTTCAACGGCTGGTCGACGGGCGTCGCGGTGACCCCTGCGCAGCAGCACGGTGGCCCGTGGCCTGCGACGAGCAATGACTCAAGCACCTCGGTCGGCACTGCTGCGATCACGCGTTTCTTGCGTCCCGTGGCGTTCCAGAACGCCCCTGCGGCGTTCCTGCCCGAGGCGCTCCGCGACGAGAACCCGCTGAATGTTCCACAGGCGATCTCACCCGCGGGTGAATCCCAGAATTGGGGCAATCTCTAAGCATCCGGCACGGGTTCGCGAGTTCGCTCGCGAACCCGTTTCGCGTGTGCGTGCTGACGAGAAGAGGGGTGCGCCGGATAGTTCCGGCGCACCCCTCTCTGTTTTTCTTCTCAGATCACTTACTGATTGAGTGCCGTCTCTTCGGCTGGCACCGTCTCGCGCTCCCGGCGCCAGGCGCGGATCGCGAAGACTGAGACCCCTGCAAGCACGAGGATCGAGGCGAGCGCGATCACGCCGATCTCACCCTCCGCACCGGTGTTCGCAAGCGGCTTCCCTGTGCTCTGCGCTGGGTTCCCGGTGTTGGAGCCATCGGTGATGACCGGTGTTCCACCAGCGTCTGACTTCGCTGGAATCGAGAAGGTCATCTTGTCACTCGCCTGCCCGGTGTAGAAGCTACGGATCACATCTGGCTGGATCGAGGCAAGGAAGTTGCCGCTCAGGCCGTTCCAGACCCGGTACGCTGCGCCGTCGATCTGCTGTGCTTCGAAATTCACTCCGGTCACGCGCACGACATCAACGCGTGAGACGGTCAGATCTCCAACGTCAGTCACGGTCGACATTCCCATGCTGATGGTTGCGGTCGATCCACCGTCGCTCAGCGTCACCCAGGGCTTCTCCATCACGATGTCGAATTCGTGAGTGTCGCTCATGAACCGAATCCTGCCGTCATACTTGATGACGCCCTCGCCGCTGTCTGCATGGTATCCGCTGTCGTCAGCGAGCGCGAACCGGAAGAGACCGTCGTCGCCCACGCGGGCACCCGCACCAGCGACAGTGTCGGCTGCGGCTGCCCCAGATAGGTAGTCGCGCCAGGACTGCTTGAAGCCCCAGACCAGTTCTTTGCCGGAGGTTGGCACGTGCACGGTTCCTCCGCCGCTGTGTTTCGCGGCGAAGTTCACGGGCACGAAGAGCTCTTGGTCGCTATTTACTGTTGCGACCCCGCCAGCGTAGGTGTAGACACCAAAGCGAGCCTGTTCTGGCAGTTGTGCGGGTTCGGCAGCGATAATCGTCCCCTCGAAGGTGCCGTCGCTGCGATGTTCCACGCTCTGCGCGCGGAGCGTGGTCTGCAGTGGCTCCGGTCGCGAACTCAGTACGGCTTCGGTGAGCGCCCACTTCGTATTGGCGCGTACTTGGGCGCGGTGCTCAGCTGGACCCTGTTGTGAGGGTTGCCAAGGATCTGCCACTGCCCCGAACGCAATGAACACGCCCTGCGGGAGGTTGTCTGGGATGGGCAGCCCCTGGCCTTGTCCTCCGGGGTTATTTGCTGCTGGGTCGAAACCGCTTCCCCGGAAGGTGATGACTTCGCCTTCCACGACCTCTCGATTTCCGAGTGCGGTGCCGTCGGCGTGGAAGAGTTCGATCTTCGGCTGTGTCTGCACGGGTGTCGTGGCTTCACCGGTGGTCACGGTGAACGGCAACGGGGCCTTGTTTAGGTTGAGTCCCGTGAGTGCGGTTTGAAAGTGGAAGTCTTGAATTGCCGCCGGGATGTGGGCAATGTAGGCCTGTGGCCATGATCCGCCACCTGCGATCTGCTTTGGCGATCCGGAGTCAATACCGGCAAAGTCAGGGGTGGCGGTAATTGTGCCGTCGTTCACGGTGACCTGGCTGAAGGTCTGGGTAACGATTCGTGCTGCCGGAACTGCGGGGCTTGGCTCCCCCGTCATGCTCGATCCAGCGGTTGCTGAGACGTCGAAGCTGAGGGTGCCGGTGGCGTCATCCTCAATGGTGAGCATCGGATCGCTCAGCACCACTGCGGGTGGTGATCCCGCTGGCGAGGTGACCTGCACGGTCCACTGAGCGCCTGAGTCCCAGCTGATGTGGCCGGCGCCGGTGTGGGGGTTGATGCTGCCGTGTCCGCCGGTGAATACGGCGAGGTTGAAGCTTCGCGCCGCATCGGCTGGATCGCCCGTCACGTCCTGTCCGTTTTTCTGCGTGAGTTCGAGGTCGTCACCCGTGACACTCATTTTCCACGCGCTCATGACGCCGATCTGGGCGTACTTGCTGTATCCCCATTCGAAGCTTGCGTCATCGATCTCTACTGTTTCTGGCGCGGCGAACGCAGTCGTAGTTCCGACTGTGGCACCGCTCATCGCCAGAAGTCCGGCAAGTGCAGCCGCACCCCACGTCTTCTTGTTCAATTCTTTGCACCCTATCTGAATGTGTGAACGTCGGCCTCTGCACGACATTCATCAGATGAAGGCTATCGCACTTTCATC
>WPCI01358015.1_pt1 | contig 55771 bp, 58 predicted proteins | sample 5399871 | NCBI WGS metagenome assembly WPCI01 (sample SAMN12869469, study PRJNA574797) | sludge metagenome | isolation source: wastewater treatment of pH7 | place: China:Beijing | collected 2019-05-20 | reverse complement strand
CCAGCAACAGCAGCGGCCCATTTTAGTTTTATTTACTTCCCATGATATTTTGAATCGCGTCTATCAACGAGTACGCAGTCCGTTATTAAATGAAGGAAGAGAAGTTCTAGCTCAAGGAATCGGTGGCAGTCGGGAAAAACTGCTGAAGCGTTTTATGCTATCAACGGATGCGCTGCTATTCGGAGCCGATAGTTTTTGGGAAGGCGTTGATTTGCCGGGAGAAGTTCTCCAGATCTTGATTGTTACTCGCTTACCTTTTGAAAATCCGCAGCGATTACAAGTCAAGGTGCGTAACGACTTTTTAGCAGCCGAAGGAATCAATCCCTTCTTCCAAGAAGCGGTTCCTCACGCCGCCCTACGTTTACGGCAGGCCTTTGGACGCTTGATCCGTTCGGAAAAGGATAAAGGTGTGATGCTTTTGCTGGATCAGCGGTTTATTACAGCCAGTTATGGAGAAAAATTACAAAAAGCTTTACCTAAAGAGTTGCCGATCAAGCAATTACCATTGCAAGAAATTTTACTGGAGACGGATCAATTTTTAAATTCTGACAAAAGTAACGAGAATTAATGAGGGAGCGTCCTTCTTTTGGTATAATGTACCTTGTCTGAGAGGAGTATGATTTTGGATACGAATAGTGCAGGACAACAGAGACTAAATCGTTGGTTGTTGGGGATCGTGACTTTTTTACTAATCATCATTGTGGCAGCGACCATGATTTTTATTCGTTCGAATCGTCCAATCCAGCAAGCCAAAAAAGAAACAGTTCAAATGGCAGAAAAATATGCCGATTTGAAAACGGTGGATCAATTTTATTGGTTCAATCGGGAGAAGACGTATTTTACAGTTACCGGTGAAAACAACAATGGTGAAGGAATCATTGTAATTGTGCCAAAATCGGGAGAGAAAATCCGAATTCTTAATCAAAAGGATGGCTTAAATGAAGGGCAAGCCGAAAAACAATTTGAAAGTGAACATCCAGACTTACTGTTTGAAAAAGCAACACTAGGGATTTACCGCGATCAAACGTCTTGGGAAGTCACCGCCAAAGACGATCAAGGAGCGATTTATTATTACTTGCTGGCATTTAATGACGGCAAGGAGCTTAAAGTCATTAAAAATATCTAAAAAATCTTGGTAAGGGAGTTATCAGTTATGAAATTATCACAGCGTGTAACAAACCTAGAACCGTCCGTCACTTTAGCCGCCACCGCCAAAGCCAAAGAGTTGAAAGCCCAAGGATTAGATGTCATTAGTTTAACAGTTGGCGAACCGGATTTCACTACGCCGGAAAATATTGAACAAGCTGCAATCGAGGGAATCAAGAGCGGAAAAGTTAGTTTTTATACTGCTTCTGGTGGAACGCCTGAATTGAAGGACGCGATTGTTGATTTCACTAAGAAAAATTATGATTTGACGATTGAACCCAAGAATGTCATCGTGACAAGTGGGGCTAAGTTTGCCTTGTATACCTTGTTCCAAACAATTTTGGATGCTGGTGACGAGGTCATTATTCCTGTGCCTTATTGGGTTAGCTATGGTGAGCAAGTCAAATTAGCTCAAGGACAGCCTGTCTTCATTACAGGGGCACAAAGTAATGATTATAAGATTACGGTGGAACAACTCGAAGCAGTGCGAACAGCTAAAAGTAAAGCACTCATCATTAATTCGCCTTCAAATCCTACGGGAATGATTTATACAGAGGAAGAATTACGGGCGATTGGTGAATGGGCTGTTCAGAATGATCTGTTGATTATTTCAGATGATATTTATGATCATCTTGTTTATAATGGGAACAAAGCGCCGCATCTAGCTTCATTATCTGACGAGATATTCCAGCAAACGGTGATCATTAACGGCGTGTCAAAAACCTATTCCATGACTGGTTGGCGAATCGGTTATGCGATTGGGAATGCGGAAATTATTGGCGGAATGACTTCGATCGCTTCGCAAGCGACCAGTAACCCAACGGCAGTCAGCCAAGTAGCAGCAATCGAAGCGTTAGCCGGAGAGCAAGCGACGGCAGAAAAAATGCGTCAAGCTTTTGAAGAACGCTTGAATACCATCTATCCGAAAGTCGCTGAGTTACCAGGCTTTAAGCTGAAAAAGCCGCAAGGCGCGTTCTATCTGTTTCCGAATATTAAGGAAGCAATGGAAATGGGCGGGTATGATAATGTGACTACTTGGGTCAATGATTTATTAGAACAAGAACAAGTTGCGTTAGTCACAGGAGAAGGATTCGGTTCGTCGGACAGTGTCCGGATGAGTTATTCAGCCAGCTTGGAAGACTTAGAAGAAGCTGTTGTCCGGATTCGTCGCTTTATTGAAAATAGTAAAAAGTAAGAAAAGCAATTCGGGATAAATAAGTTAGGAGAGACATTTGTGGAACAGATTCAAATTATCGATGCCAAGAATCATGTTGGCGAAACAGTAAAAATTGGTGCTTGGGTAGCTAACAAACGCTCAAGCGGAAAAATTTCTTTTTTACAATTGCGTGATGGGACTGCTTATTTTCAAGCTGTCGTAGTCAAAAGCGAAGTATCAGAAGAAGTTTTTCATTTAGCCAAAGAATTGACACAAGAAACGTCAATCATCGTGACCGGAGAAATTCGGGAAGATACTCGTTCAAAATTTGGTTATGAATTAGGAGTCAAAGAGATTGAAGTGATTGGTGAAAGCCATGATTATCCGATTACACCAAAAGAACATGGCGTGGACTTCTTGATGGACCATCGTCATTTATGGTTGCGGTCATCTCAACAGCACGCGATCATGTTGATTCGTAACGAAGTGATTCGAGCAACTTATGAATTCTTCAACAATAACGGTTTCGTGAAAGTTGATCCACCAATCTTAACGGGTTCAGCGCCAGAAGGTACTAGTGACTTATTTGAAACGAACTATTTTGATCAAAAAGCTTATTTATCTCAAAGTGGGCAGCTATACATGGAAGCCGCTGCTATGGCAATGGGGAAAGTCTTCTCCTTTGGTCCAACATTCCGGGCAGAAAAATCTAAAACACGTCGCCATTTGATCGAGTTTTGGATGATCGAACCAGAAATGGCCTTCATGCACCAAGAAGAAAGCTTGGAAGTCCAAGAACAATATGTGGCTTACTTGGTTCAAAGTGTCCTAGATAATTGCGAATATGCTTTAGATGTATTGGGCCGGGATAAAGAAATTTTGAAAAACTATACAAAATTGCCTTATCCACGGATTTCTTATGATGAAGCCGTTGAGTTATTGAATAAAAATGGCTTTGATGATATTACTTGGGGTGACGATTTTGGCTCACCGCATGAAACCTTTATCGCGAACTCATTTGACCGTCCCGTTTTCATTTTGAACTATCCAAAAGCGATCAAACCTTTCTATATGAAACCACATCCAACTCGTGATGATGTAGTGATCTGTGCGGATATGATCGCACCAGAAGGTTACGGTGAAATCATCGGTGGTTCAGAACGTGCGACTGACTATGATTACTTGTTAGAACAAATTCGTGAAGCTGGACTGAACGAAGAAGAATATGCATGGTATTTAGATTTACGTAAATATGGTACCGTGCCGCATTCAGGTTTTGGTTTAGGCTTAGAACGGACGATTACCTTTATCTCAGGGATTGATCATGTACGTGAAGCCATTCCATTCCCACGTCTATTGAATCGTATTTATCCATAAAAAATATTGAAGAATTCACGGTTGTCATTGATGAGAACCGTGAATTTTTTTCCTTTAATCTAAATAAAATTTGGTAGTTTAATTGCCTTTTATTAGCTAAAGAAATAATTCTTGGAAAAGCTTTCTTTTTCCGCTTGACATATGAATGAGTGCTCATATATAATAAATATGAGGAAACATTCATATGTAAATTAGGGAGAAGGGGAGTTCATGAAAAAAATATATCGGTTAGATGGGTTAGATTGTGCGAACTGCGCAGCAAAAATTGAACGTTCGGTTCAGCAAATCAAGGGAGTGGAGCAGGCTCAGGTGGACTTTATGAGGACGAAGTTGACAATCGTTGCTTCTGAAAAGGAGATTGAGCGAATCAGTGATGAAGCGAAAGTGATCGTTAATAAATTAGAGCCAGATGTTGAAGTTAATAGTGTGCAGATGGAAAAAGCGGAGGAAAGTTCTAAAGGAAAGATCATTCAAATTCTAGTGGCAGTCGTAGCGCTAGGTTTTTTAGTAATCTTTACTCCAGCAATGCCGTGGAAGTTGATTGCATATCTGATTTTGTATCTATGGATCGGTTATGATGTATTAAAGACTGCGATCACCAATATTTTCCATGGGGAGATCTTCGATGAGAATTTTTTGATGGCAGTTGCGACAGTTGGAGCGATTGCGATTGGGGAGTATCCGGAAGCAGTGGCGGTGATGTTGTTTTATCAAGTCGGTGAGTTTTTCCAAGATTATGCGGTAGCAAAATCAAGAAAATCCATCAGTTCATTATTAGCGATTCGACCGGATTCAGCCAACTTGATCCAAAATGGTGAAATAAAGAAGGTCGCGCCGGAGACAATCAAAGTCGGTGATCGAATTTTGATTCAACCAGGGGAAAAAGTGCCTTTAGATGGGATTGTCAAAGAAGGAAATTCCATGGTGGATACTTCAGCTTTAACCGGAGAGTCTGTTCCTCGTAGCATTCATCCAGATGAACAGATTTTGAGCGGCTTTATTAATCAAAGTGGCCAACTCACTGTTGAAGTGACGACGATCTTTGGTGAATCGACAGTCAGCAAAATTCTGGATCTAGTGGAAAATGCTAGCAGCAAAAAAGCCCCAGCAGAAAACTTTATTACTAGCTTTGCCCGGTACTATACGCCGATTGTTGTTGGCTTAGCTGCTTTAATAGCGATCGTTCCGCCACTTATTTTGGGAGAGCCGTTTTACGATTGGGTTTATCGCGCACTGACCTTTTTAGTAATTTCTTGTCCTTGCGCACTGGTTATTTCTGTTCCGTTGAGCTTTTTCGGTGGGATCGGTGGAGCCAGTAAGGCGGGTGTGTTGATTAAAGGCAGCAATTATATCGAAACATTAGCCAACGTTGAAACTGTAGTCTTCGATAAAACAGGCACGTTGACCAAGGGAGTCTTTGAAGTTCAAACTGTTGAAACTACTATCGACCAGAAGGATTTTCTACGGTATGTGGCCAGTGCGGAACAAAGCTCCAGTCATCCGATTGGGCAATCCATCGTAAACTATGTGGACCAACCATTATCTTCAGTCAGTCAGTTAGAAGAAATTGCTGGTTTTGGGATTTCGGTTGAGATTGAGGGACATCATTTCTTAGTCGGTAATGAGAAGTTGTTGGCAAAATACGCTATTTCCTTCCAACCAATCAATCAAATCGGCACGATCGTGTATGTGGCGATGGACAAAAAATACATTGGACATTTAGTGATTGCTGATGAATTGAAGGAAGATGTCGTGGAAGCTCTGACGAAAGTGAAAGAGCTCGGTGTGAAGCGGACAGTCATGTTGACGGGGGATAATCACCGAATTGCTGATGCGATTGGCAAAAAAATTGGAATCGATCAGGTATATAGTGAATTATTGCCGGAAGACAAAGTCTCTTATTTGGAAGAAGAGTTGAAACGGGGGCAAAAAACGGCCTTTGTTGGTGATGGCATGAATGATGCACCGGTATTAGCTCGGGCAGATATTGGCATCGCCATGGGCGGCCTTGGTTCAGATGCTGCGATTGAAGCAGCGGATGTCGTCATCATGGATGATCAACCAGCAAAAATTCCGGTAGCAATCCGAATCGCGCGTAAAACGATGGGTATCGTTAAACAAAATATTATTTTTGCGATTGGCGTAAAAATTTTAGTTTTAATTTTAGGTGCACTAGGTTTGGCGACGATGTATGCAGCCGTCTTTGCCGATGTTGGTGTAACCGTGATCGCTGTCTTGAATGCGATGCGTTGTTTGAAAATCAAATAATCGATGGAAAGGCTTTATGGCAATCTTTGTCATAAAGCCTTTTTTTGTCATGTTTACTTTTGATAGATAAAAATATTCAAATCGGTTGACTAATGACGATTACAACTGTAAACTTAAAATGTGGATTACAGTTGTAAACGGAAGAGGTGAGAAGTTATGAGCATGACACTTACACCAATCAAAATCAGCGATTCGGAATGGGAAGTGATGCGGGTGATCTGGACACAAGGATCAACCACCGCCCAGGAGATTATCGACATTTTAGGCCAAACCATGGAATGGAAGCCGGCGACAATCAAAACATTGCTGGGACGTTTGGTAAAAAAAGAAGCCGTTCGAACAGAACAAGCCGGGAAAAAATATATTTATCACCCAGCCATCAGTGAAGGTGAAACGGTCAAGAGTGCAACGGAGAATTTATTTTCTCATATTTGTGCAAAACGAATTGGAGAAACGATTGCTGATTTGATTGCCGAGGCTGAATTGACAGCGGCTGATGTTGAAAGGATCAACGCGCAGTTAATAAATAAGAAGACAGTCGAAAAGATCGAATGTAATTGTATTCCTGGCCAATGTGAATGCAATCATCATAAGTAATAAGGACAGTGCCATAATAAAATAAATCAATAAGAATGGGAGAATAATAGTATGAAAAAACAATTCGCAATCAATGGAATGAGCTGTAATCACTGTGTAGCAAATGTGGAGAAAGCGATTAATCAATTGGATGGAATCGACAAAGTAAAGATCAATCTAAAGAAAAATCAAGGTGTCATTAAATTCGATGAAGCGAAGGTTTCCGCCGATCAAATTGCCGCAGCAGTGACTGAAGCAGGGTATGAAACTGAGGTGATCTAATTGGCAGACGCAACAGTAGAAACATTTGCGATTACCGGTATGACGTGTGCCAATTGCTCCGCTCGCGTGGAAAAAGAGCTGAAAGCAACAAAAGGCGTGCTGGAAGCCAATGTCAATTTAGCTACGGAAAAGGCCACAGTCCAATTTGATGATACGCTGACCGCGGAAAATTTGATTCAACGAGTCGAAGCGATTGGTTATGGTGCGATCCTCTTTGATGACGAGCATAAGCAGAAAATTGAACAAGAAAAGGCCGCACAGTTAAAAAAAATGAAACGTGACTTAGTTGTAAGTGCCGTCTTAGTAGCACCTCTGATGATCGCAATGCTTGCGATGTTATTAGGTAGCCATGCCGGATGGGTACATTTTCTTCATTTGCCGCTCGTCCAGTTGATTTTAGTTACGCCGATCCAATTTGGAGTCGGCCAACGCTTTTATCGTGGGGCCTATCATGCCTTGAAAACCAAAGCACCGAATATGGATGTTTTAGTAGCAATGGGAACCTCAGCGGCTTTTGCGTTAAGTGTTTACAATGGCTTTTTCAATCTTCACAATTCAGACTTGTATTTTGAAAGTAGCGGAATGATCATTACCCTAATCTTGCTGGGAAAGTATTTAGAGCAGAAGGCTAAGACTAAAACCAGCGATGCTATTAAGCAGCTGATGAATTTGCAAGCTAAGACAGCAATGATTATTGTTGACGGCAAAGAAAAAGAAGTGGCTATTGAAAATGTCCAAGTCGGCGATATTCTACGTGTTCGTCCTGGGGAACAGATTCCAGTTGACGGGAAGATTCTGAATGGACAAACCACTATCGATGAGAGCATGTTGACAGGTGAGAGTTTGCCAGTCGATAAAAAGGTTGAGGATCAGGTTTTTGGTGGAACCGTTAATACGACTGGCAGTGTCCAAATTACCGCAACCCAAATCGGCAGCATGACTGTACTCTCTCGGATTATCCGGATGGTAGAAGATGCCCAAGGAGAAAAAGCTCCAATCCAGCAGATCGCCGATAAAATTTCTAGTATTTTTGTTCCAACGGTATTGGGAATTGCTTTAGTAACCTTGATTGCTACCGGATTAATGAGCGGTGATTGGCAGCAAGCCATTGTTCATAGCGTTTCAGTTCTAGTGATTGCGTGTCCTTGTGCGTTAGGTTTAGCGACACCGACGGCTATTATGGTGGGAACGGGCTTAGGCGCAAAATCAGGGATTTTGATTAAAGGCGGCGGAGCTTTGGAAAAAATTGCTCATCTGACAACGATCGTTTTAGATAAAACCGGGACAATTACGGAGGGCAAACCAGTCGTCGCAGATTTTGAAGCTTTTGATCCCCAAGCTTTAGTTTATTTGACAAGTTTGGAGCAGCAATCTGAACACCCTTTAGCAAAAGCAATCTATCATTATGGAAAAGAGCAGGTTGAACTTTTACCCGTAGAAAATTTTGTGAGCCTGACAGGTCAAGGCGTGACTGGGAAAATTTTGGGACAACAATATTTTGTTGGTTCAAAACGAGGCTTAAAAGAGCGTAATATTTTATTTGCTGAAGAACGTGTGGTAGCGTTAGAAGCAGAAGGCAAGACAGTAATGTTTTTAACGGATGATGCTCAAGTTCTTGCGATGATTTCAGTGACGGATCAAGTCAAAGAGTCTTCAAAGGATGCGATTAAGGCATTGTATCAATTAGGACTTCAGGTAAAAATGTTGACCGGGGACAATCCCCAAACCGCTCGTTACATCGGCGAGCAAGTTGGATTAAAAGCAGAAGATATTGTTGCAGAGGTCTTACCTGAAGATAAAGCGCAAGTTGTCAAGGAGCTGCAGACCAAAGGTGAATCTGTCGGCATGGTTGGTGACGGAATCAATGACGCTCCAGCTTTAGCCTTGGCTGATATAGGGATTGCGATGGGCAGTGGAACCGATATTGCAATGGAAACTGCGGATATTACCTTGATGAACAGCGATCTTTTGTTGGTTGAAAAAAGTATCCGTTTATCCAAATTAACACTAAGAAAAATCAAACAAAACTTATTTTGGGCATTTTGTTATAACGTGATTGGGATTCCTTTTGCTGCACTAGGCTTTTTGAATCCAATTATTGCTGGAGGTGCGATGGCCTTTAGTTCAGTCAGTGTTTTACTGAATTCTTTGAGCTTAAATCAGAAAAAACTATAACAATTGTAAAAGAAGAGTTAAATAGGAGGCGGTTATCATGAAAGAAGAACAACGGGATGAATCAATGGAAATGGATCACTCGATGCATGATTCCCATGAAATGAATCATTCAATGAACGGACATGATCAGCATAAAATGGACGCAGCTGAGCATCATCATGAGATGGATCATCGTATGAGTGGACATGATCACCATGAAATGGATCATGGCGGGATGGACCATTCGATGCACATGGGAAATTTCAAACAGAAATTTTGGCTCTCTCTTGTTTTAGCGATTCCGATCATCGTGCTGTCGCCGATGATGGGGATGCAGCTGCCTTTCCAATTTACTTTTCCTGGTTCTGAATGGGTAGTCCTCATCTTAGCGACGATTCTTTTTGTATATGGTGGTCAGCCTTTTTTAAGTGGCGCCAAGATGGAGTTACAAATGAAGAGTCCCGCCATGATGACTTTGATTGCCATGGGGATTTCGGTCTCCTATATGTATAGTTTGTATTCATTTATTGCAAATAAAATCAATCCCCATGAACATGTGATGGACTTTTTCTGGGAACTAGCGACGTTGATTGTGATTATGTTGCTAGGTCACTGGGTAGAAATGAGTGCGGTCTCCAATGCCAGCAATGCATTAAAGAAACTAGCCGAATTGTTGCCTGATGAAGTTAACAAGATCGCAGCAGATGGCTCGATTAATAAGGTCAAGTTGCAAGAAATTCAGCATGGCGACCTGCTACTTGTTCGCGCGGGCGATAAAATGCCAACGGATGGACAAATCATCAAGGGCTCAACTATCGTGGATGAATCAGCAGTGACAGGTGAGTCTAAAGGGGTACAAAAGCTGGTTGGGGACACCGTAATTGGTGGTTCCGTCAATGGTGATGGGACGATTCGCTTAAAAGTGACAGGGACCGGTGAGGATGGCTACCTTGCTAAAGTCATGGATATGGTGAATCAAGCCCAACAAGAAAAATCAAAATTAGAGACTATTTCTGATAAAGTAGCAAAATGGCTGTTTTATATCGCAGCCTTTGCTGGTATTTTGACTTTCATTTTTTGGTTGTTCGCAACCGATCTGCCACAAGCGCTTGATCGGATGGTGACGGTGCTAGTGATTGCCTGTCCCCATGCCCTCGGATTAGCGATTCCTTTGGTCATCGCCCGTTCGACGTCGTTAGCTGCACAAAATGGATTACTGCTAAAGAATCGTCAAGCTTTGGAACAAGGCAATCAATTAGAGTATGTCTTTCTAGACAAGACGGGAACGTTGACTGAAGGCAAGTTCACCGTTACAGGCGTGGAAAGTTTGGCCAATCTGGACAAAAATGAAATTCTGAAATATATTGGTGCGCTAGAAGCTCAAACCAATCACCCCTTGGCGGTAGGAGTGATGAATTATTTGAAAGCCGAAAAAATTGAAGCCTATCAAGCCCAAGACATTTCAACCCTGAAAGGAATTGGGGTCAAGGGAATAGTGGAAGGGCATCAAGTCATTTTAGCCAATCAAAAAGAGCTCGAAAGACGGAAATTATCTTTTGACCAAGCCCGATTAAAAGATTATCAAGCTCAAGGCAATACGATCTCCTTCTTATTGATCGATGATCAACTGACGGCATTTTTTGCGATGGGGGATACGCTAAAAGAATCAGTGCAAGATTTTATCAAAGAACTTCGGGCGGTTGGAATTGAACCGGTCATGCTGACTGGTGATAATCAAGAAGCAGCTAAAGCCGTAGCCGATTACCTAGAAATCAAAGAATTTTATAGTCAATTGCTACCGAATGATAAGGAAAAGATCATCAAGGAATATACCGATCAAGGCAAAAAGGTGATGATGGTGGGCGATGGAATCAACGATGCGCCAGCTTTAGCTAGAGCCTCAATAGGGATGGCGATTGGTGCTGGGACCGATATTGCGATTGATTCGGCAGATGTCGTCTTGACTAATAGTAATTTACAGGACATTTTAAAATTTATCCGTTTAGCTAAAAGGACACATAGCAAGATGATCCAAAATCTCTGGTGGGGAGCGGGATACAATATTATCGCCATTCCACTAGCAGCGGGAATTTTAGCCCCAATTGGAATATTATTAAGTCCGGCTGTCGGAGCAATCTTAATGTCATTGAGTACAATTATTGTGGCAATCAATGCCATGACTCTAAACGTCTGATAAATATTCAGACGTTTTTTTTTTTGAAAAAAAGTTGAGAAAAAACTTATGGGCAATTTGTGCTATTTTGGAAGGAGAGATTTAGGAGACGAAAGAAGGGGAACAAGATGATCTGGCAATTTATAGCAAAAAAGAAATGTCGACGGCAACTACAACTAGTCGAATTACTGCAGCAAAAATGTTACTCGGTAGCGGAATTGGCGAAAAAGACCAAGGTAAGTACTAAAACAATCCTGCGGGACCTTTACGAACTGCAGAAAAAAGACTATGTGATAAAACGAAGATACTGGCAATTAAGAGAATGCTATGAAGCGAATTATTACGCGGTGCAACGTAAAATTTTGCTGGAGAATCAGCATTTTCAACTTTTCCAGCAATATCTTTGGAATCGTGGTCCACGAGTCAATCATTCTAAAATAAAGGAGCTCAATCACCAACTGTTGCGTTTTAATCTGTCAGTGAATTGTCAAACCGGCAGTTTGTTAGGCGCGTCGGCATTGATTTTTTATCTGCAATTACGGTATTTACGTGATTTTTATCAGCTTGAAGAAGCGGAACTTTATTACCAATTGGATCAAAAGTATCCAATGAACCATTCTTGTATAGTAAAAAAAGAATTGATTCCGGATGAACGTTTGTTGGCAAGATTTACACAAGAATTTGGCTTGCAAGGTCAACTGGCAGGAGCCTTTTTTCTAGAGTATATAGGCTATCATTATCAAGGTTGCTCTGAATTTTATGATAGCCATCAAAAGCATCGAACGGGATTGTATCAAGAAAGCAAGCGGGCTATCGCCTTGATAGAGCAGGCTGTGAGTTGGGAGACAGAGGTGGCCAAACAAGTTTTTACAATTAAGCTATTTGAATTATTTTTGGGGATTCGGTGTTGTCTGCCGTTGGCCGTACTCAGCGAGCACGGCGAGCAAGTAGAAGTCGGAGAATTTTTCCTCAGGCTTAGCCGGAAATTGAAGCGAGCGTTGCCCCTTTTGAGTAATTGCCGAGTGGATGAATTGGCCTTTGCACTGGAAATGATTTTTTCTGCTAGTCATCATATCACGTTGTCACTACATCCTAATTTAAAATCGGCTTTAGTCATTCAAGAAAGGTTCCACCCTTTTTTTCCTTGTGATATCGGAAAGTGTAATGAAGATTTTTCTTCCAGAAAGGTTATGCTATAATGGTGAAGACCATGTGGATGGTACCATTTTTACGACCGTTTTTAATAGCTTTGTAAAAGGGTATTTAGCTGAAAGATAATAGTCGATTCTGAAAGACTATCACTATTTATATCGTAGGAGGAGAGCAGAGTGGGGTTGCGAAAATTAGATGTTCCGACATCTTCGATTACAGAGGTAAAAAAATCACCAATGGACGTTTTTGCTCAAGCTCGTAAAGCAGAGACCGGAGTCTATATCTTCAACCGTGAAAAAATTGCTGGTGTCATGCTGACAAAAGAGCAATATGAAGCATTAGTCGAGGAATTAAATACTTTAAGAGATACGCTATATCAGCCAGTCGAGCGTGAACTACCAGTTCCAGAAGAATTGGAAGAATTGGCGACGGCTTTAAGAACAACTTTAGCGAAGGGCTCTGTCATTTCTGCTCGTTATTTAGATGAGCGGATGGTAGCTACCGGCTTTATCACGAAAAAAACCGGTTTTGGTGGCGTGACTGAAATGATGAAGGAATTGGAAGATAGCGGCAAGATTATCTATCAATTACGTCGGCGGGAACACAACAAAGTTATCTACGCCGAAATCTTTGGTGAACCACAAGAGTTTCAACGGGGTTCGGCTGATAAATTAATGATCCGCAAAGTGAATTTGATCGAACGATAGACAGTCTAGACTGTCTATTTTTTATTCTTCCATTTTTTAAGCAACTATTTATTTTCCGCTTACTTTCAGCAAAATTAATTGTCTCTGAACAAACGTTCGAGTACAATAAGAATAACAGCAGTCAGTTGAAAGGAGGGTGAATCGAATGGCGGAGTTGGTTTTTCCTTTAAAAAATGATACGTCCCGCAAGATTATTCATATTGATATGGATGCTTTTTTTGCGTCGGTCGAAGAACGAGATGATCCAGAATTAGCTAAGCATCCACTAGTGATCGCCCGCCATCCTTCAGATACAGGCGGTAAGGGTGTTGTGACGACTGCCAATTATAAGGCACGAATCTTCGGGATTCATTCAGCGATGAGCGCTCAAAAAGCCTTTGAGCTGTGTCCACAAGCGATTTTCAAACCAGGGGATCATGAAAAATATCGAGCGGTTTCTCAACAAGTTCGGGAAATCTTTCGCCGCTATACGGATGTGATTGAACCTGTTTCAATCGATGAGGCCTATCTAGATGTAACGGAGAATAAAATTAATGCTCGTTCGGCAATCAAAATTGCCCGTTCGATTCAGCAGGACATTTGGCAGGAACTGCAACTGACGTGCTCAGCCGGAGTCAGCTATAATAAATTTTTGGCCAAATTAGCTTCCGACTATCAAAAGCCAAAGGGAATGACGGTGCTTTCCCCTGATGAAGCAATCATTTTTTTAAAGCAGCTACCAATTGAAAAATTTCACGGTGTCGGGAAGAAGACCGTTCCCAAAATGAACGAACTGGGAATTTTTACGGGAGCTGATTTATACCAAAAAAGCGAAATGTTTTTGATTCAAGAATTTGGGAAAATGGGTTATTCCTTATACCGAAAGGTGCGGGGGATTCACGATTCACCTGTCAGTGTGACTCGTGAGCGAAAATCAGTTGGTAAAGAACACACTTATGGGCGACCGTTAGCAACGGAAGAGGAAGTCTTGAGCCAACTGCGGCAGTTAGCAGAAAAAGTCGAGGGCGCATTGAAGCGGGTTCAACGTCATGGAAAGACGGTCGTTGTAAAGATTCGTTATACCGATTATACAACGGTAACTCGCCGGGCGACATTACCCTATTACATAGAAAAAAAGGAAGAATTATTTTCGCAAGCTAGTTTGATTTGGGAAGAGATCGGTGGAATCGAAAAAGGGATCCGTTTGGTCGGTATCACCTTGACCAATCTAGATCCCGTTGCGTATGAAAATATTGTCTTGCCGTTGTGGGAGGAGCGATCAAATTAGGTCGCTCTTTTTGATTTGTTCAAATGCCTTTTCGGAGTCATGCAATTTTTCCCAGATTACAACTTTGCCTTGGGCTAATGATTTTTTTACATCAATGATTCGTTGGTTGGCGCTGCCGCGAAATTGCAACATCAAGTTTTTTTGGCTAAGCTCAAAACGACCATCGACTAAAATATCAATCTTGCTTAACATTTCCAACTTATCTTCACTATCTTGCAGCAATTCCTCAAAAGTATAGCCGCTCCAAGACCAAATATCTTTCCGGTCACCAAATTCGGTCCGAATCCGATCAATTACTTTCAAACAAACTTGAGTGTTTAAAAAAGGTTCGCCGCCTAAAAAGGTTACGCCTTGGACGTAATCATGGGCTGTATCAGCAATCAACTGATCTTCTAATTCTTGAGTAAAAGGTTTGCCATAATGGAAATTTTGAGCAGCTGCATTGAAGCATCCTTCGCAGGCAAAGGGGCAGCCACTGACATATAAACTATTGCGAACACCTTCGCCATCGACGAAATTAAAGGGTTTATAGTCGGCAATATATTGTTGGCTAAGCTCGCTAGCTAGCCATTCTTTCGGTTGAGGATTACGCATCTTTTTCACCTTTCAAGTAAAACAGGGAGCGGCAAAGAGCGCCGTCCCTGTCTATTTCGATTAATTATTCTGTCTCGCTAAAACCAGACAAGTTATTTCATATGTTTGACACGTGACGCAATCTCTTCGTGGCGACCATGAACCATCGGACGTGCTTGCGGATTGCCTAAGTAGCCGCAAGTCCGTTTGACAACATCACAGGTTTTAGGATCATGATTGCCGCATTGCGGACATTCAAAACCGCGTTTGGTTGGTTTGAAGTCGCCTTCGAAACCACATTCGTAGCAGTGATCAATCGGTGTGTTGGTCCCTAGATAACCGATTCGGTCATAAGCATAATCCCAAACAGCTTCCAATGATTTAGGATTTTGTTGTAAAACGGGGTATTCGCAATAATGAATGAAACCACCTGAACAGTATTGCGGATAATCTTTTTCAAAATCCAGTTTTTCAAAAGGTGTTGGATTTTTACGTACATCATAATGGAAACTATTTGTATAGTAGTCTTTGTCGGTAATGTTTTCAACGATCCCAAAGCGCTCGGCATCTAAGCGACAGAAGCGGTCAGTCAAACTTTCGCTTGGTGTAGAGTAGACACTAAAGTGATAACCATATTCATTGCCCCAAGCATCTGCATGTTCTTTCAAATCTTTCATGATGTCGAGTGTGAATTCTTTGGCTTCGGGATTATTTTCCCATTCGCCGCCGTAAAAAGCACTGGCAACTTCATACAGACCGATATAGCCTAATGAAATAGTTGCTCGTTTATTTTTGAATAGTTCGTTAACTGAATCGGTTCGTTTCAAGCGTTTGCCGAAAGCTCCATATTGATAAAGGATCGGTGCATTGGCTGGTGTTGCTTCTTTACAACGATCAATACGGAAAACTAGGGCATCTTTGGCGATTTGTAGACGTTCTTCTAATAGCGACCAGAATTTATCTTTATTTCCACTGGATTCCAGTGCGATTCGCGGTAAGTTTAAGGTCACAACCCCAAGGTTCATTCGGCCAGCATTGATTTCTTCACCTTGTTCATTTTTCCAACCTTGTAAGAACGAGCGGCAGCCCATTGGTACTTTGAAACTGCCTGTTAATTCAATCAGTTTGTCGTAATTTAAGATGTCTGGGTACATCCGTTTAGTAGCACATTCCAAAGCTAATTGTTTAATGTCATAGTTTGGATCCGTTGGTTCTAGATTCGTACCGCGACGTAAGGTGAAAATCAGTTTAGGGAAGATCGCTGTCCGCTTTTCACTACCTAGCCCTTCAATTCGAATTTGCAAGATTGCTTTTTGGATCTCACGTTCAAACCAATCCGTTCCAAGACCAAAGCCTAGGGAAGTGAAAGGAGTTTGGCCATTTGAAGTGAAGAGTGTATTGATTTCATATTCTAAACTTTGCATCGCATCGTAAATATCTTTGCGAGTTTTTTGTTTAGCGAAGGCTTTCTGCTTTTCGGGTGTGTCGATCCATTCTTCCGCATCTTTTAAGTGTTTTGCGTAGTTTAGACGGGCAAAAGGAGCTAACAACTCATCCGTCCGATCGGCCGAACAGCCGCCGTATTGACTTGATGCCACATTGGCGATAATTTGCGAGATTTGTGCCGTCGCCGTTTGGATTGATTTAGGACTTTCGACTTCGGCATTGCCAATCTTAAAGCCATTGTTCAACATGCCTTTGAAATCGATCAAACAGCAGTTTGTCATTGGTGTGTAAGGATGATAATCCAAATCATGGTAATGGATATCGCCTTTTTGATGCGCGTTGGCCACGTGGGGTGGCAACATTTTTAAACCGATCGATTTGCCGACGATCCCTGCAGTCAAATCACGTTGGGTGTTAAAGACGTCACTGTCTTTATTGGCATTTTCATTCACGACGGTTTGATCTTTATTGATTAATTTACCAATCGTAAAGTTAATATCCGTTGCTTTGCTGCGTTGGAAATCACGGCGCGTCCGATAATTGATGTATTCTTCCGCCAATTCATATTCATTGTGTTCTAATAGCGTATGCTCCACAATGTTTTGAATTTCATAGATTTTAATATCACTAGTAAAACGTTCAGAAATTTCTGCGTCTACGCGCTCAACGATTGATTGGATACGTTCATGAGTTAAGGGATCGACTGTTCCTTTGATTTTGGTCTCCGCTTTAATTAAAGCATCGTAAATTTTTTGATCGTCAAAGGCTGCATGGCGGCCATCTCGTTTAACGACTTTGATATTTTTTAACGATGGCTGGTATTTACTGATTAATGAATCTTTTGTATGAATCTCCATCATGACAAACAACTCCGTTTCATTTAAGTTCACTATCAATCATATAGCATTTATGATCTTCTTGCAACGATATATAGTGTTGTTTTTTTGTAAAAAAATAAAAACACACCATATATAGTGTGTTTGTTTACTGGGAAAGATAAGGAGGCTGATTAGATCAAGCTTCTTGTCAAAATAAAATAACTAAAAAATATTTTTCCTGAATGTGAAAAATTTGTAAGTTGATTGAAGGTCGTTTCACATAAGAATTCGACCTTTCTATGATACCATAAAAGAAAAAAATTAGATGTAAAAAAATGATTTCAAGTAAATTAATTAAACTTCTTTTTAAAAAGCCAAGTAGTTCAATTTGAGGTAGGTGGAAACTAGTGAAGAAAATGATCGAGGTACAGCATCTTAGTAAAAGTTTTGGCACGCGTAGCAACAAAGTCACAGTCTTGAACGATTTAAATTTTAAAGTCGAGCAGGGGGAATTTGTCGGAATTATGGGCCCCAGTGGCGCGGGAAAGACGACCTTAATGAATATCCTTTCAACTATTTTATTACCGACAATGGGATCGGTTAAAATAGCAGGTTCGGATATTACCCAAATGCGAGAAAAACGGTTAACCGATTTTCGCCGCGAGAAGTTGGGTTTTATCTTTCAAGAATTCAATTTGATTGATAGCTTGACCGTGAAGGACAACATTATTTTACCATTAACGGTCAGCAAACTTTCTTATGCTGAAATTGAAGAACGCTTGCTCCGGCTGACCAAAATTTTAAAGATCGACCATATTTTAGCCCGTTATCCCGAAGAAATCTCTGTTGGTCAGCAGCAACGTACTGCGGCCGCACGGGCATTAATCAGCCGTCCGATGGTTTTATTTGCCGATGAGCCTACGGGATCGTTGGACTCTAAAGCTGCTACCGAATTTTTAAACTATTTAGATGAAGTTAATCTGCATGAAGAGACAACGATCTTAATGGTGACCCACGATGCTTATACTGCTAGTTATTGCAATCGCGTACTGTTTATCAAGGATGGCCGTTTTTTCTCAGAAATCGTCCGTCGCTCTTCCCGTAAAGCTTTTTTTGAAAAGGTGATTGATATGCAGGCGACCATCGGTGGAGGTGGGAAAGCCAATGCTGATTAAGATCATTTGGCGCGGCTTTAAGAAGCAGTTATCAAATTATTTGGTTTTTTTCTTCAGCTTGATTTTTGCAGTAATGGTCTATTATTCCTTTACGGCAATGACTTATGAACAGCCTTTGATCCGCAGTGCTGGGAAAAATACTCAGCTGGTCGGAATGTTAGGCTTTGGAAGTTTTGCTGTGGTATTAATCCTGTTGTTCTTTATGGCAAATACGAATCGTTTTTTTATTGAGAATCGCCGCAAAGATATCAGTATCTTTCATTTATATGGCTTGAATTATTATCAGATCTGTTTATGGTTTATTATGGAGATTTTCTTTATCGGCATTTTTTCTTTTGGAGTGGGAATCGGACTAGGGGTCTTATTGTCGAAACTATTTAGTATGATCTTAGTCAAGGCGATGGATCTGCCATTGCAAGTCCACTTTTTCTTTTCGACCGATGCAGTGATAGTCACAGGACTGGTGGTTCTTTTCATTCTAGTCGTTGTTTCCTGTCAGATTTTGTGGCTAGTCTCAGGTTATAAATTCTCGCATTTAAAAAAGCAGTCGTTACGGAAGGTTCAAGCGATGGAATTGCCCCTCTGGCAAAAGGTAATGGGAGTTGTTGGAGCGCTGTTTCTTTTAAGCGGCTGGGGAATCGCCGCCGCCTATATTATGTTTGCCAGAAGAGTGAGTGATTATTTCGGTTTAGTAAAAGGAAATGCTCTGTTGATGGGCAGTATTTTTTTATTATGTGTGATAGGAAGCTATCTTTTTTTTGCTTTTACACTCCGCTGGTACACTTCGTATCGGCCTAAGCGATTAAATAGAAATCTTGGCGTCCTGTCAAGAAGTGAATGGCAATTGCGCCTGTTTAGCGAATGGCGTTTTTTTGGCTCGATCACCGTTGCATTGGGTTTAGCTTTGGCAATTTTAGGCGGAATGGCAACAGTAGTTTCGTTGGAGATGCGTTCAGTCAATGAAATCGCTCCGACTTCATTGTTGATTACACAAGAAAGTTATCAGAAGTTTGCCACAAAGCTACAAAAGACGTTACCGTATCAACGGCAATCCTTGCATTTTAAAGCAATCCCGGCGAAACAAAGCGTGGAAATTTCCGGAGAAGGAACCAACTCTGAACCGGAAATCATGGACTTAGTTGCTCTTTCAGATTATCGCGCTTTTCAAAAAATGAATTCGACCTTACCGGATATTCACTTAAATTCAGCTGATTCAACGGTGGTTCTAAGTTCTTATCAGCGCTATTTAAATGATTACACACGCTACAGTAAAATTATTAACTTAAAACAAGGCGAACTAAAGGTCCAAAAAATTCATCCCAATTTTTTTGGGGACATGAATTTACGTTACGGTACGAGTCTGATTGTCGTTTCCGATGACACATTTAAAGCGATCCCTGGTATTTCCTATACGATTGAAGCGATTGACGTTGAAAAACGTTTTGAGAATCAATTGAATCAGTTGGTTCATGAAAATTTAAAAGGGGATTGGGCTTATCCGATCCATTATAATCTAGCTTGGAAAAATCACCAGATCGTTGGAGAAATAGTCGAAGGAGAAGACGGGAAGGATGAACAGGCAACGATTTATCGCTCAGAATATACTTCTTTTCAAGAAATTTATCGTTCAACCCGCAGTAGCTTGGGTTTGGTATTGTTCGTAGTAACTTTTGTGACCACGACGTTTATTATTACAACCGCCAGTATGGTGACTTTGCGACAGGTGTCAGAATTCAAGCAGAAACGTAAACAATATCGTTTGTTGCAACACATGGGAATCCCAGATAAAGTCATTTCCCGCGAAATTAGTCATGAAAATCGCGTGGTGTTCTTTAATCCGGCAATATTAGCGTTGATTCATAGTATCTTAGCAATATCAGTTTTTTCACATATTGCTAAAAATGCTAACTATGGTTTTGTTTACTTATTTTGTGGATTGATGTTAATTGTCTATGCTTTATTCTATTGGATAACGAATATTTATCAGAAGAAACTCTTATAAAGAGCGAAAGACTATACCAGAAAATTTGGTATAGTCTTTTTTTGCTCAGAACTAAGCCGCTGAAAGCTGATTAACAGGAGCAAAGTAGAAAATTCTCCTTAACTGAATTATAAACTGATTTGCTAGGTGCCAGCAAAACGCCCAAAGAAAATGCGGGAAAGACAATGTTTATCAAGCGTGTGACAAAACTGTTCGTTTGAAAGCGGTCTATGTAAGAGCAATCGGTGGTAGATTTTTTGAGTCGTTCTATAATACTAATCAATAAAAGAAAAAGAGAGGGCACTTGGATGAAAGATTTTTTAAAGGGTCCGACGACTCGCGATTGGTTAAGCTTCATTGGGAAGACGATTTTTTACTTTGTCATTCTCTTGATACTGATTTATTTATACCATTATAAAAGTATTCAAGGTGGCAACTTTATTTACAATGAATTTTAGACGAGAAGGATTTATTTTACCAAGAATGAGGGGGTAGTCATGAAAAATATCATTAAAGCAATTGATCAATGGGCAAGTGACCGACCCGAAGCAATTGCCTATCAATCAGAAACAGACCGTTTCAGTTATCACACGTTACGTCAATGGTCAGACAACTTAGCTCAATATCTGACTAAAACAATTACTGCTAAAACTCCGATTATTGTATTTGGTGAACTGGAGTTTGAAATGATTGCAAGTTTTTTGGGAGCTGCCAAAAGTGGACATGCCTATATTCCAATCGAGTCAAATACACCACTAGATCGCATTCGATTGATTTTAGAAGTTGCGCAACCGGCCATGATCGTGAGTGTTTTGCCTTGGCCAGAGGAAATTAAGGTTGAACTTCCAGTGGTAACACCGGCTGAGTTGGCTGAGATCTTTACAAATGAGCAGGGAAAGGCCGATTTACAACCGGTTATTGCTGACGATACATTCTATATTATTTTCACTTCTGGCACGACGGGTGTACCAAAAGGCGTTCAGATCAGTCATGAAAATCTCTTGAGCTTTACAAATTGGGATCTGCAGGATTTTGGCATTCAGACAGGGATGCGCTTCTTATCGCAAGCACCGTACTCCTTTGACTTATCTGTTATGAGTGTCTATCCAGCACTGTGCAGTGGTGGGACGTTGATTCCAATGGAAAAAGCAGTAATCAATGATTTTAGAAAATTATTCGAATATTTGCCTAAGTTAGACTTAGATGTTTGGGTATCGACGCCGTCTTTTATGGACATTTGTTTGATGGAGAAAACTTTTGATGAGAAACATGTACCATCTTTAAAAATCTTTCAATTTTGTGGGGAAGAATTGACCCGTAAAACGGCCGAAGAATTAATTCAACGCTTTCCAAATGCAAGAATTTTTAATACGTATGGTCCAACGGAAGCAACGGTTGCGATGACGCAAATAGAAGTAACTTCAGAAGTTTTAGCTGAGTATGATCGTGTGCCAATCGGCTATGTTAAAGATGATACCGAAGTCTTGATCTACGATGAAAAGCAAGAAGTTCCAGCCGGTGTAGCCGGGGAGATTATTATCAAAGGTCCCAGTGTTTCAAAAGGTTATCTACACAATCCCCAAAAAACGGCAGCAGCCTTTTTCGAAATTGAGGGGAGGCCTGCTTACCGGACTGGTGATGCCGGTCGTTTGACGACGGAGGGGTTGTTACTTTACGAAGGAAGGATCGATTTTCAAATTAAATTGCATGGTTTTCGAATGGAGTTAGAAGATATTGATCATCATTTAGAAAAGGTCGCCTATGTGAAGCAAGCGACGGTTGTACCGAAATATCAAAATCACAAAGTCCAACAATTAGTGGCCTATGTCGTTGCGAATGACAATGATTTTGAAAAAACGTACCAATTGACGAAAGCCATTAAAGCAGAATTAGCTGGAGGAGTCATGGAATACATGATCCCGCAAAAATTTGTTTACGTTGATCAATTACCACGAACCGTAAATGGAAAGATTGATCGTAAAAGACTGATTGCTGAGGTGAATCGCTAATGCTGATCCCTCACATGGTGCCTTATGCCTCTCCAATTTATTTCATTATTTTATTCGTGACCTTGTTGCCGTTGGTTTTAAGTTTGCTGATTCGTGGCAAACGAATCGATTGGTATCAATCGCTAATCACACTATTTTTTCTCTATGTCTCCTTTGGAGGAAAAGATTATCATCAAGGGTTAGCGCTGATTGGTTACGTAATCTTTCAAAGCCTTTTAGTTTGGAGCTATCACCAGTACCGTAAAAATAAGAATCAAGCCAATGTCTTTTACTTTGCGGTGTTCTTAAGTATTGTTCCCTTGATTTTTGTGAAGGTTACGCCATTTCTGAGTGGTCAGAACTCTGTTTTAGGTTTTCTGGGAATTTCATATCTGACCTTTAAATCGGTACAAATCATTATGGAAATGCGCGATGGCATGATTAAGGAATACCGTCCGTTGAACTACATCAAGTTCTTATTGTTTTTCCCAACGATCTCATCAGGACCGATCGATCGTTATCGCCGCTTTGAAAAAGACTTGAAAAATCCGCCTACACCAGAAGAATACGTTGATTTATTAGGGGCGGGTGTTCACGATCTCTTTGTTGGTTTTTTATATAAGTTCATCATTGGTTATTATTTTGGTCAAGTTTTGCTGCCAATTATGGATCGGCTGGCGATGCATCATGGTGGGATTTCTTGGGGCTTAGTAGGTTATATGTATGTGTATAGTATGTATCTATTCTTTGATTTTGCCGGTTACAGCTTGTTTGCCGTCGGTACTAGTAAACTAATGGGGTATAACACTCCCAAAAACTTTAATAAACCATTTCTATCATGGAATATCAAAGAGTTCTGGAATCGTTGGCATATGACCTTGTCTTTCTGGTTCCGCGATTACATCTATATGCGTTTGATGTTTGCTTTGATCAAAAAGAAAACCTTCAAAAGCCGGATCGTAGCCTCTAATGTGGGCTATTTCGCCCTATTCTTAATCATGGGTCTCTGGCACGGGTTGACGTGGTATTACATTTTATATGGTTTTTACCATGCAGCCTTGATTTGTTTGACCGATGCCTGGTTGCGCTTTAAGAAAAAACATAAGCAAGAAATTCCATCGAATAAGTTTACTCATGCATTGGCAGTTTTCTTAACCTTTAACGCAGTCTGCTTGAGCTTTTTGATTTTTTCAGGCTTCTTGGATAAATTATGGTTTTGCCAGTCCGGCTTTTAGCCGTTTGTTAAAGTTCAAACTGATGTAATGATTTGGATACAGAATAAGGCGTGAACTGTTTAGCCGGATGGTATGCGTACGAAAATAGAATTATTTTGAGTTTAAAAAAATGACTCTTTAAATATGAGCGGACTAATTATGCATTGACAAAAAATAAAAACGAAATGGAGCGAGTAACATGGAAGATACATTATTTAGCATTTTAGAAGATATTACAGGAACAGATGAAGTTAGAGATAATCCGGATGTTGATTTATTTGAAGAAGGCTTGATGGATTCATTAGCAACTGTTCAACTATTAGTTGAAATCGAAGGACAATTAGATGTACAAGTTCCAGTATCAGAGTTTGACCGCGCTCAATGGAATACACCGAACAAAATCATTGAACAAGTGAAAGCCCTGCAAGCCTAATGAAAAAGAAACTTCTCGGTATCTTTGGGCCGATTCTTTTGGCGGCAGTTTTATTGGTTCTTCTGTTTTTCTCACCATTCAAAATTAACAGCAATGATCCAAAGCTGATCAAAGCGGCTTCTAGTTCGATGGCGGGAAATGTTTTACGGGGAAACAGTATTACAAAAGACGCCCTAAGTACCGATAACTATGTGCCGTTTTTTGGTTCTTCAGAATTGAGTCGAATCAGTCCTTTTCACCCATCCGTTTTAGCTGAAAAATACAAGCGTGACTATACCCCCTTTTTAATGGGAGCACCGGGAACGCAATCGTTGACACAATTTATGATGATGCAATCGTTAGGAAATGAATTAAAGAATCGAAAGGTTGTTTTTATCATTTCACCGCAATGGTTTGTAAAAGAAGGGATCAAACGTGATTATTTTGATGCCTATTACTCCCCTGAACAAACCTTGAATTGGCTGTTGCATTTAAAAAAAGTCCAAGCTAGCGATCAATATTTCGCTCAACGTTTGGCCCATTATGGAGTGGTAAGAAAAGATGAACGGTTAGAGCGCATGCTGAATGCAGTAATGGATGGAAAATTACCAGATCAAACCGATCTGACGTTTAGCAAATTAAAATTAAATATGCTGGCGCGTGAAGACGAATTATTTAGTACGATTGGCATGATCAGCAAGCAAGCTGCGATTGATCATGCGGCGAAAGAATTGCCTGACCAATATGATCAGCATGAATTAAATAGATTAGCCAATCATTTAGGAAAAGCGGCGACGCGAGGAAATCAATTTGGGATTCAGCAACGTTTTTATCATCGACGGATCAAGCCTCATCTGAATATGCTGGCTGATTCTCAAAAAGACTGGGATTATCGCTATTCGCCAGAATTCTCTGATTTCCAATTAGCTCTAGATCAATTAGCGAAGAAGCATACAGACGCACTCTTCATTATTCCCCCTGTTAATGGTCGCTGGGCAAAATTCACCGGACTTTCAGACGAAATGCTGCAGCAGTTTTCAAGTAAAATCAAGTATCAATTAACTGCGCAAGGTTTTACTAATATTGCAGATTATACGAATCAGCAAAACACGCCTTACTTCATGCAAGATACGATTCATTTAGGCTGGAAAGGTTGGTTATTAGCTGATAGAAAAATTGCTCCTTTTTTGAAAGGAGAAAAGTCACAAGCTGAAAATTATAAAATCAATAATGACTATTTCTTGAGTAAAGCTTGGCAAGAAATGAACCCAACTACGATTAAATAAAACTACGCATGTCATTTCAGACATGCGTAGTTTTATTTATATTCTTGGTAATAGAAAATCGCGAGCTGTGTCCGGTCGCGCACGGCTAATTTTTCCAATAACTGACTGATATTATTACGAACCGTTCCTTCGCTTAAAAATAATTCTTGAGCGATTTCTTTATTATTTTTTCCAGAGGCAACTGCGATTAAAATACTTTCTTGCCGTTCAGTTAACTGAACGGGGGCTGACTTGCGGGGAGAATGATCGGTTAAGATTGAAGCAAGCTTACCAGCAATCTCAGTCCCGAAGACCGTCTGTCCGTTATAAACGGCTTTGATCGCCGGGACAATGCTAGCCAAGTCTTGCTTGATCAGATAACCTTTTACGCCAATTTGCAAGGCCTCACAAATATATTCATCATCAGAAAAAGTTGTCAGCAGTAAAATGATGGCTTCAGGAACTTGTTTGAAGATTTCCTTGGCTGCAGTAATTCCAGTACTCTGTCCCATGCGAATATCAGTCAATAATACATCTGGTCGTTCTTGCAAGTACAGTGTTACTGCCTCAGTGGCAGAGTGGCCCGTTCCTAAAACTTTGATTTCTTCAGAGACCTCTAAAATGGTTTTTAAGGATTCTGTTACTAAGGGATCATCATCAATCACAACAACACGAATCATGGCTTTCCTCCTAATTTGGACTGATTACAGTTGATATGCATCAGTAGTTTGGGTGTATCTTTCTGTTTTGAGCGACTTCTTCAATCACACGCGATATGAAGGGACGAATGTGCTTTCTTGGGTAAAACGACTTGAATCAAATAATTCTCGGGAGTTGGCGCAAGATGCAATTGACCACCGATTTGTTCTACTCGTTGTCTCATACTTTTCAAGCCAATCCCAGTTCCAGTTTTTTTAGCGAGCGTGCCATTATCTAAGATTTGTAGCCGATAAAAGGCCGGCAGTTCACTAAACGTTAATGTAACTTTAGTGGCATTACTGTGTTTCATCACATTGGCTAAAGCTTCTTTTAAAATCATCAATAAAGTGCGTTCTTGTTCTTGTGACAAATTTGCAGGGATTTTTCCGACTACCTCAGCTTCACAAAATTGAAATTCAGCAATCAGTAAATCAAGTCCCTTTTCAAAAGGTAAAGAAGTTTCATGTAAATCATGGACACTCTCACGGATATTATCCATCCCAGTATGAATGGTTGCCTTTAACTGATTTAAGGGCATTTTTAGCACGTCATTTTGATTGAGCGCCTCAATAGCCCCTAATTGAATGATCGCGCTAGATAATAAGTGGCCGACATTGTCGTGGATATCGCGAGCGATCCGATTTCGCTCTTGGGAAATTTCTAAGTCGATAAAGGTTTCTTGAGATTGAATCAATTCATGATTTTTTTGTTTTAGCAGTTCTTGTTTTTCCCAACTGTCATCTTTCAATTGCAGTAGTGCGTCATGGATTGTTTGCTGCTTTTTCCCTCTCCATGTCAGCAGTAGTGCAAAACAATTTAAGCAAACCAGCAATAAGCATTCCGCCAAAGAAAAATGAGCGGATTGAATGAGCGGCACTGTTAGAACAATCAATGACCAGCCCCAAAGGATGTCCTCTCGCCAAGCGATTCGCAAGTTTGCGGGCAGAAAAACGAGGAGTTGAGGCCAGCGAAAACTCAGAATGATTAAGCCTCCAATACTTAGCTGACTAAGTGTTTTTGACAACAATAACGCTGGTCCCACCAAGAGAACACTGGCTAACAGATAGAGGACCATCTGTGGTTGAAATCCTTGGTGGAACAACAATAAACTGCCCAGCAGTTCTAAAAATAAAAAATCGATCCAATAATTATTTAAGCTTTTCATTACGGCTCCTCAGATTAAAGTAATTGCTTATAAAAATCAAAAAGGTTTCATCGGCAATGCCGATAACAGATGTCATTTTTCCTAAAATAAAAAGTAAAACCAACAAAATGACATTTGTCATTCTATGATTGGCACAAACTCACTACGATGCAGTTGCTAATTTTATTATAGTAAATGTATGAAGAAAAGGAAAAGGGGTTTTGCAGATGTTGATTGAAATAGAAAACTTAGTGAAACGTTATGGCGACTTTATCGCATTGAATCATCTGGATTTAACTGTGAAAAAAGGAGATATTTTTGGATTGTTAGGTCCCAATGGTAGTGGAAAATCGACCGCGATTAATTGTATGCTCTCACTGCTAACCTATGATCGTGGTTCGATTAAATTGTTCGGCGAAGAGATGGGACCGGAAAAATATGGAATCAAACAAAAAATCGGTGTCGTTCCTCAAGAAATCGCACTATTTGAAGAATTAACAGTTGTAGATAATATCAACTATTTTTGCGGATTATATATCCCGCAAAAAGCTAAGCGAAAACAGTATGTGGAAGAAGTTATCCAGCTGGTCGGGTTGGAAGAATTTCGCAAATTTTATCCTAAACAATTAAGCGGCGGTCTAAAGCGGCGATTGAATATTGCGTGTGGGATCGTGCATAAACCGGAATTAATCTTCCTAGATGAACCGACCGTTGCAGTTGATCCACAAAGTCGGAATAAAATTTTAGACAGTATCAAAGAATTAAATCGACAAGGAGCGACAATTGTTTACACGACCCATTACATGGAAGAAGTTGAAATTTTATGCAATCATATCGTGATTATTGATCAAGGACAAGTGATTGCTGAAGGAAGCAAAGAACAACTGAAAAGCATGGTTCGTGAAAATGAAAAAGTAATCATTGAAGTTCCTAGTTTAACAACGGAGCAGCTTGCTGACCTGCAAGCTTTTCCAGCTATCTTAGAAGTAACATATGCGGATAGTTTATTACAAGTAACGACAAAAGAGTTAACACAAGCACTATTGCCGATCTTAAATTATTTTGAAGCGGAAAAGATTATGTATGCCAATATTCACACGCAAGAAGCGACGCTGAATGATGTCTTTTTGGAAATCACCGGCAAAGAATTAAGGGATTAGGGGTGAGAAAATGTTTCTACGATTATTTAGTTATCGCATTCGGATTCTATTAAGAAATCGCAGCCTGCTCTTTTGGACTTTGGCCTTTCCGATCGTTTTGGGCTTGCTCTTTAATTTAGCTTTTGGCAATTTAGATCAGATCACGGCTTTGGAAAGTTCAACAGTCGGCATCGTTGCCACAGATGATACGCAAAAGGAATCCTTCGAAGCGGTCTTAAAAGAAGTCAAAAATGGCGATAAGGTACTTTTTAAAGGCAGAGAATTATCAAAAAAAGCTGCACAACAACAATTGTCAGAGGATAAAATCGCTGGTTATTTTGAATTCACCGGTACTACCATTGAATTATTTGTGAGTAAAAGTACGGTTCAACAAACGATTTTAAAAGAGCTCTTAAATCAGTATCTGCAAAACAGGGACAAGATCGAAACCTTAATGGCCGCAGGGGCGCTTCAACCCCAAGAAATTAATCAAGTATTAAGCCAAAAGAACTTTGTTGCGGCTGAAGATGTCAGCGGAAACTTTAATTTGAAATCATTCTATTTCTTTACTCTTGTCGGAATGACCATTATGTACGGCTTTATGTGGGGCTTACGCAATGCTAACGATCAACAGGCCAATCAATCATCTGAAGGTATGCGGTTGTGTTTGATTCCCCGTAATAAATTACTGGTTTCTTTTGCCAATATGCTTGCAAGCTTTGTACTTTTCTTGATTCAAATCTGTTTGATTTTATTATTTTATCATTTTGTTTACCGCGTCGAATTTGGTAATCATTGGAACTATATTTTACTAGTCAGCGGGTTAGGGGCTTTTACTTCAATTTCTTTTGGGACGTTGATCGGCAATCTTTTTGCAAAGCTGGATTTTCAACAAAAAATTTCAATCGGGATCTCTATTTCAATGATTATGAGCTTTTTGGCTGGAATGATGGGCTCGCAAGGCATCAAATATTGGATTGATATCAACCTGCCACTGCTAGGTAGAATCAATATTGTGAATTTAATCAGTGAAAGCTTATATCAATTGTTTTATTATCAATCATTACAGCCATTTTATACGAACTTAGTTTGGTTAGGCGGCTTCGGACTTTTGTTCGTGTTAGTAAACTATTCTTTTGAAAGGAAGGTGCAATATGACCACTTATAGAGCCATCCTCCAGATTCTTAAAAAGAATAAAGGCAGTCTTCTGTTAGGTGTCATCATTATGGTCGTCATTACGATCTTTTACGCAGGGCAGCTGTCGCAAGATGCGGAGGAACTACAAGGCGCCAAATTGACGATCCTGTCAGACGATCAGTCTGCCTTGGAAAAAGACTTTGTTGCTTATTTAGGCCAGCAGCATACTATAGTAGAATTAAAAGACACTTCACAAAAAAGTTTAGATGATGCATTGTATTTTAATGAAGTCGACTATATTCTGACGATTCCGAAAAATTTTTCAGAGCAGCTCAGTCGAGGGGAAGCGGTGAAACTAACTAGTAAGACGCGCCCAGACACGTTTTCTCAATCATTGGTTGATACGACGATCAACAATTATTTGACGACCTATCTGACCTATCGGAAAAAACTGCCGGCACAAAGTCCACAAGAACTGATAGAAAAAACGCAAAATACCCTTGGCAAAACTGGCCGCGTCCATTTTGATGCAACGTACCATAAGAAGAAAAAACAAAATGTGACTGGCCAAATCTATAATTTATTAGCCTACGGTATGTTTTTATCGATTTTTAGCGGATATGCTGCGGTGAACTTAGCCTTTAATCGTAAGGAAATTCGGCGCCGAAATAGTTGTTCACCTGTTTCACGCCAAAAATTATCTCGCAAAATTTCCGTTGGTAATCTGGTTTATGCGATTTTGTGCTGGCTGATCTTTTTAGTTTTTGTGCTGTTCATTACAAAGGGTCGTTTTGATCAAGTGATGGGTTATTTTGTGTTGAATACCCTCGCCTTTTTTACAGCGATTGTCAGCTTTTCAATCATGGTCACCAGTGTTATCCAAAATGAAGAAGCTATCAGTGGAATCAATAATATCTTTATTATGGGAAGTTGTTTTGTCGGCGGGGTCTTTGTGCCAAGTCAGTTTTTACCAGAGATTGTTAATAAAATTGCGGCCTTTACCCCGACTTATTGGTTTGCCGAAAACAATGCATTAGTCGGAAAAACAGTGAACTTCGATCAAAGCTTTTTGGATAAATTTATTTTCAATTCAGGAGTACTGTTCGCCTTTGCGGCCGCATTCTTAGTGATTCACCTGATTACAATGCGGGAAAAAGGCAGCATGGCTTTTAAAAAAGTTCAAACATAAAACAAAAGTTCCAGAAACAGCTATCTATGCGCTGTTTTTGGAACTTTTTTTGTGACAACTATGCAAAACCTTGCTCTAGGATTTTTTTTGTTGCCGAACAAGTCGCCTAGATAAAAAGGGAGGGTTTCAGACTTCGAAATAAATCTGCTGCTTTTCACCGAAAAAGATTGGTAGTAAATCATTCAAGGTTCCAGCTAGCTTTTGGTTGGTTAGCTCGGCTTTTTTGACCCAGAAGAGCTTTTCCGGAAGGGCTTGTTTTTTGACTTTGGCAGTATAAAGGAAAGCTAGTTCGCGAGCTCCCGTAGTTAAGTTGTTCCACTCAGCTGTTCCTCGTAGTAGCGGTTGAACCGTGAGCCCCGTTTCTTCCTCGATTTCACGCAGAGTTGCATGATAACTGCCTTCATTTCTTTCGACATGCCCACCAGGAAAGGTCCAGCCAGGCCAATCTTTTTTCTTACGATCTTGAATCAAGATTTCACCCAGTTCATTTTCAATCATTACCATCATGGTTAATTCAATGGTTAAAAAACGTGTCATTTGATCACCTCGTTGTGATTATACAACATACTACGCAGATTTTTTTGACAATGGTATACTGTTGCTAAGGAAAAGTGAGTATCCTTACGATTTTCCAATCGTAAAATCAGCAATTATTTTTATTTGGATATTCGTGGAGCAGTGTAATTATTTTTTATAAAGCAGGGGGAGTAAACGTGGAAAAACAAGAAGAGCAACTACTGATTGATTTAACTTCCGCACGTGGTATTGCGGGAAATGAAGATGAGGTCAGAGAAGTTTTTAAGACGTATGCCAAAGAATTTGCCGATGATATTTTCTTTGACGGATTAGGCAGTGTGATTGCTAAACACGGTGGCGGTGGCGGACCAAAAGTGTTCATTTCAGGTCACTTAGATGAAGTCGGCTTTATGGTCACTAAGATTACCGAAAAAGGTTTTTTAGAATTCCAAACGATCGGTGGCTGGTGGAATCAAGTAATGCTGGCTCAGCAAGTGGAAATTAAAACGCGTCAAGGGAAAATCATCCATGGTGTGATTGGTTCAAAACCACCCCATGTATTGACCCCAGAAGCACGCAAGAAACCATTTGAAATCAAAGATATGTTCATTGATATTGGCGCATCGAGTCTTGATGAAGCGAAAGAATGGGGCATTCGTCCCGGTGATATGGTAACGCCGTATATTCAGTATCAACGAATGAATGACTCAAAATTCTTATTAGCTAAAGCGTGGGATAATCGCATCGGTACGGCAGTGGCTTTACGCGTTTTGGAAAATCTGTCAAAACGTGAACATCATAATGTTTTGTTTGCCGGTAGTGATGTGCAAGAAGAAGTTGGCTTGCGTGGTGCTCGCACAAGTTCTCATATTGTTAATCCCGATATCGCCTTTGCCTTAGATACTGGTACGGCGGGTGATACTCCAGGAATGACACCGAAAGAAGCGGATTCTGTTCTTGGAAAAGGCCCGCAAATTTTGATCTACGATGCTTCGATGGTTCCCCATAAAAAATTATTAGATTTCGTGATTGATGTGGCCGAAGAATTGGAGATTCCGTTCCAATACACAGTGATTGCCGGCGGCGGAACGGATGCTGGACAAATGCACCTGACGCGTGACGGTGTACCATCAGTAGCTATCACTGTCCCGGTTCGTTACCTACATTCTCATACATCGATCATTCATGAAGATGATTATTTTAATACCATCAAGTTAGTGACCGAAGTTGTTGCACGTCTAGATTACGCTACTGTTGGCGAGCTTAAGAATTACTAGCCGGCAATAAATGAAAAATTGTGAGTCACTCATAATATAAGTAGGAATGGAGAGTCTGTCTATGCGTCTTAGTGAATATCGTCAACTCGCCAAAGACCGTTTAAACGGTCAATGGGGAATCAATGTTGGATTGGTTGTGATCGTAGGTCTGTTGAGCGGCGCGATTAGCAGCGTCTCAACAATCGCTAACAATGAAAACATCCAATTAGGAATCTCGTTTTTATTAGGAATATTTGTTTTATTTGCTTTCAGTTACGCCTTGTATTACATCAGCCTGTATGTCGTTCGAGGTGGCAGAGCAGAATTGGGACAAATTTTTGTGGTCTTTCAACAAGGTTATTATGTTCCGTTGCTGTTAATTAATATTGTTGCTCAAATTGTTCAATACGCTTTAGCCGCACTCTTTTTCATCCCACTGCTACTGCAAGCAGGTGGCAGCGTATATTTCTCACTGATTTCATCAGGTGGTGTTACTAATGTTGAAAACATGGGAACAATGTTTAACGTTGGTTTGTTTACCTTATATTTTATTTTGTTGATTATTTTCTTATTAGTGTCGACTATTATTAGTATCATTTTCAAATTCGCTGTCTGGGTAAAATTCGACTATCCTGATCTAAGTGTTGGAGAATCGATCAAGCGAGCATGGTTACTGTTAAAAGATCGCTGGGGCCAGTACATTCTATTACAATTATCATTTATTGGTTGGTATCTTTTAGGTTTTGTGGCGTTGATTGTGGGTCTATTATTTGTAGCTGTCTACGTTAATACGGCTAGTGCAGCTTTCTACGATCAAGCCTTGAAGGAAAAAATCGATCAGGGGGAATTAGCATGAAAATAACCGTCCTAGGTTGTTTAGGAGCATACCCTTACCAAGGGCAAGGAACGACGAGCTATTTACTGCAAGCAGCCGGGTTCAATTTATTATTAGACGCCGGCAGTTCAACATTGGTGGAATTAGAGAAAGAATTGGACCCGCTAGCTTTAGATGCGGTCATTTTGACTCATTATCATCACGATCATATTGCTGATCTTGGTGTACTGCAGTATTATTGGCAGTTGTTTCCGACCAAAGCACCCAAACCAATCTTACCAATTTACGGACATACCGAGGATGAATTTCATTTCAACGAGCTTACGATGGAAGGTGTGACGGAAGGTCGACCTTACTTTGAAGCAGAAGAATTGAAAATTGGCCCTTTTCTTGTTACGTTTATGAAGACGATTCATCCGGTTCCTTGTTATGCAATGCGTTTCGTTGAAAAAAAGACTGGGGCAGTTTTTGTTTTTACCGGCGATTCCGGTTATTTGGAATCCTTTAATGAATTTGCTAAAGAAGCTGATTTGTTCTTAGCCGATACCTATTTATTTGAAGGAAATGAACATCACAAAGCTCATTTTACTGCCGGTGAAGCGGGGACGTTTGCTAAAAACGCGGGTGTCAAAAAGCTCGTTTTGACCCATTTGCCACAACAAGGAGATCTAGCAGAATTACGTCAACAAGCCGTAGCAAAGAGTAACGGGATTCCGGTAGAATTAGCACAGCCACATAAAATTTTCGAGCTATAAGAAAGAAGGAGTTGTACTATGCTATACGTACCAAATGACAAAGAGCGTGATCCACGAGTAAACTTGGCAATTGAAACTTACCTTTTACAAAATATGCCTTTAGATGAGCCGATTTTACTTTTTTATATAAATGAACCATCGATCATCATCGGTCGTAATCAAAATACGATCGAAGAAATCAATAAAGAGTATGTTGATGAAAAAGGGATTCATGTCGTTCGCCGTTTAAGTGGTGGCGGAGCCGTTTATCACGATTTAGGTAATTTGAACTTTAGCTTCATCATGCCTGATGATGGCAACTCCTTTAGAGATTTTAAAAAATTGACAGAACCGATCGTTGAAGCACTGCACAAATTAGGGATCGAAGGAGCGCAATTAAAAGGTCGGAACGATCTGGTAATCAACGACAAAAAATTCTCCGGTAATGCGATGTATTCGACTAATGGTCGCATGTTTGCTCACGGGACTTTGATGTTTGATAGCAATATCGATGAAGTTGTCAACGCCTTGAAAGTAAAGAAAGATAAGATTGAATCAAAAGGCATCAAATCGATTCGTTCACGCGTCACCAATATCAAGGAGTACTTACCAGCTGACAAACAAAGCATGACGACAGAAGAGTTCCGCCAAGCGATTCTGTTACAAATTTTTGGAGTCGCTAGTGTTGATCAAGTGAAGACCTATGAATTGAATGAGGAAGATTGGAAAGCCATCAATCAAATCTCAGATGAATACTACAAGAACTGGGATTGGAATTATGGGTGTTCACCCGAATTTAACTTAGAACGACAAAAACGTTTCCCAATCGGTTCGATTGAAGTCCGTTTAGCTGTAGCCAATGGTGAAATCGAAAAAGCCAAAGTCTTCGGTGATTTCTTTGGATTAGGTGAGATCAAGGATGTTGAAAATCAATTGATCGGCTCCCGCTATGAGAAAAAAGCTTTAGAAGAAAGCATCGACCAAATTGATTTGACCCATTACTTTGGTAATATTACTAAGGAAGAATTTTTAGAACTGATTTATTAAAAGCAGAAACCCTTTCGAGCGAATCGCTCGAAAGGGTTTCTTTCTCGTCTTAACGTGTTTAGTAAACTGGGGTTATAAATCTAAAGTGATTTTAAAAAATTGTTGTTTTTCTTTATTTTGCCAATGCCAGTCGTCATTGGAATGTTTAACCGCTTGTTCTAGTTCGGGATACAAATTAATCGGCTGATCACTATCGATGATCTCAGTAAAGGAATGGCGATTAAAAATGCTTGTATTGCTTTCGACGATCAATTGTCCGTGTTCTTGTCGAATCGAGATATCAACCGAGCCATAGTGTGAATCATTCAAGAATTTCTCAAATAATTGAATCAGTAGATAAATATTTTCATCCTTAAGATAATCGGTCTCTTCAAGGATACTCAGTTGACAAGAAAAGAATTTGGCTCGCTTTCTGAATTCTTTTTGATAATACTCCCGTATCTGCTGTAGCAAATGAGTTAGAGCCGGGGCTTGATTTGCTGTTAGGGCTTCTTTTTCTGCCAATAACTTGAAGGTAGTCAGCAGATTGCTTTGTTTTTCTTTTACTCTGATTAGTTGTTGCGCATCTTCTCGCTGTTTTGTTTGATATTTTTGAATGAAATGAAATTCCTCAACAAAATGATAGCCACAAATTAAGATCATCAGACCGCTGAATAATACCCAAGGCCAATCGGTCGTTAAGTTAGCGGCTCCGGCAAAGAGCTGAATATAAAAGAAGCAATGGATAAAGGCTGCCATAATGATCCCAGGCGAACAAAGCATATAGAAGCGATTATGGTCAGTCGATTCTGCTAGTGCAATCGCCGAAGTAAATAAAGTCATAAAGACATTAAAACCACTGAAAATCTGGACGGCAATCGGCAAGGATAGTTCCCCAGCTGCAATACAGAGCAAGCCAAAAATCAAAAGAAAAACTTGCGCGCCAACGCCATAAAGATAATAATGTTGGTATTTTTTTGCTTGCAACAAATAATAATTGGTCAAAAAGACCGGGATCAAAATAGAAGTTAGATTATAAAGAATCGATAATGTGGTCGGACCGAACAAAGTACTGGCCAGAACATTCAACCCGATTGATTGTAATCCGACTAAACAAGTAAAGCCGATCAAAAGCAGCGTCGAAATGAACTGTTTTTTCGAATCTTTTGGTTTTATCAGCAGTACGGTCAGTAATAGTACAAATAAGATTAAACAAATCATCAAAAGTAAAGATTGTGGTAATGAGCGCAGGAAAAAGAACCGGCTGACATCTTTGGCTTCGCCAATAAATACTTGAGCAGGGATTCCAGCATAATATTCATAAGGTGTCTTGGTCACAATACGCAATTTCTGCTGACGATAATTAGACGGTAAATGGATGGTTGCTTGTAACAAACCAGGTTCTTCTTGCTTCTCAGTAGCCATGTATTTGTAGATAAGTTGCTGGCCAACATAAACCCTAAGCCATTGATGATTTGTTCGGACAACTAGCTGAGGGTCATCAAATTTTTTTTCCAATTGCTGCTGCATGATTAGGGAATTGTTTGGCTGAACATTTTTTAAGCGATGCTCCGTTTTTCCAAAGATATACTGATCTGTATGGTTTTTAACGATAAATGTCCACTGATCATTCAATTCTTCTACATTTGTTTTTTTTATCCCGTTTGAAATTTTAAAACTAGCTAAAGAAACTAATATTAAAATAACTGAAATTATAAAAAGGTAAGTTGTTTTTGAATGGAAGTGAGCAAAACGCTTTTTTTCTGAATTTGTTGTAATAGAATAACACCCTTTCTTTAAAAAAAGAAAATGAGAAGCTTTATAATCTATAGCATATATTAGCATAACACAGATTATAGTCAAAACAAATTCATTGTATTATTCAATTGATAATTAAAAAATAGATTTTTTTGAATAATATGTTATGATGGAAATAAGAAGAATTTTCTTTTTTAAGGAGGTAAAAACAGTTGATGAAAAGCAAAAAAATAACAATTTTTTATGCTGTTCTGATTTTTTCTTTGTTCTTATTGGCGATAGTAACTATTGTTATTCCAAAAGTGCTACAAGTGACCCCTTATGTTATTTCAGATAATCAAATGACGCCGGAATATCGAAAAGGTGGTCTCGTTTTTATCAAAGATGCAATAGAGCCGATTCATGTTGGCGATACGATTACTTATTATGAAAATCAAGGGAAGGCGATTAAGACCCGACGTGTATTGGCAGTCGATAATAAAATCGCTGGGTACTTCGTTAAAGGAGACAATTCTGATAAAGCCGAGATGGGGCTGGTGCACGAGCGAAATTTAATTGGTCGCCCTCATTTTTATCTGCCTTATATTGGTTTTTTGGTTAACGCGAAAGTAATGAATCTTTTAAAGAGTGGGTTATTTGTCGGGGCCATCTTAATGACTCTCTCAACCTTATTTTTTCAAACAGAATTGAAACAGAAGGTTCGACAACAAGTCGAATAAAAAAAGGGGATGTGATAAGACTTTTATCACATCCCCTTTTGTAATTTAACAATTTCAATGATTCTTTTACTTCATCCTTTGTAGCTTTCATTACTAGGTCTGCTTCTATCATCTCAATACAAATAATTCCTAAAACTAATTCGGTCAAAACTCTCTCATTTCTTTTCTTTCTATTTTCAGCATCGCTAAAGGTAGTACTGCAGGTGCAGAAATACAGAGAAAGGAAAAAACGCTACGTTCAACTAAGTCGACTTTCTCGGAAACAGCTGGAAACGGACTAAACGGTAAAAGTCTGAAAAAGAGTTATAAGAGTTCCTTTTTTGATCAGAGCTTTTTATACAACAGTATATCCGCCTGCACGTAGCGCTACAATAGCAGTCTCGTATTTGTTGGCTTTGATTAAGACATAGTCGGTATTATAGGTTGAAATAGCAAAAATACTGATGTTGGCATCCGCTAACAGTGAAGCGATTTTTGCCAGAATGCCGACTAAACTAAATTCTAGTACACCTTCGATCTTGAAACCTTTCCAGCCGTCTTCTCGTTCGAGTGTATCCGTTGGAACGTTGTCAGTAGCAGAAACAATCGATGTTTCTTCAGCCGTCACCCCGATAAAAAGCGGCTGTTGTGTTAGATCCACCAAGTTTAGATCAGCAACCTGATAAACAGATAATTCTTGCGGCAAAATTTCTAATTTCATTGAAAGGGCTCCTCTCATTTGCAGTTGATCTTTTAAATTTAGCAAAGGAAATTACGGAATGCAATCCGATTTTTTGCTGGAAAAATTGCTCCATAGTATATTTGAGGAAATAATTAAAGGGGCGTTTAGCATGAAAGCATTGTATTTTGAACACTTTGGCGGCAGTGAGGTTCTGCAATATGGGGAACTTTCTAAACCAGTAATCCGTGATAATGAAGTATTAGTGGAAGTGGAATATATTGGCTTGAACTTTGCTGATATTTACCGTCGGCGCGGAGCGTATCATATTGAAAAACACAATCCTTACATCAATGGCTATGAAGGTGCGGGAATTGTCGTGGAAATCGGTTCAAAGGTAACGGAAACAAAAAGTCGGTGAGACTGTTTTGTTTGTCGACGTGCCATTGGCTAATGCCGAATACGAAGCGGTACCTAGTGAACAGGCGATCCAATTACCCGTGGGTATTGATAGCAAGTTGGCTGCAAGTATCGGTTTGCAAGGGATGACTGCTGATTTTTTAGCCCATGATCTTGGAAAAAATGTCTCCGGGGAAAAAGTATTTATCACGGGAATCAGCGGGGGTGTCGGGCAATTACTTTCACAGATGCTAGTAGCAGATGGAATAGAAGTATCTGGCTCTGCCTCTTCAGCAGAAAAACAAGCACTGGCTCTTTCTCATGGAGTCAAGCAAGTTTTCCCTAGTCGTGAAAAAGCTTGGGTCGAAACGGTGGAAGGACAATTTGCGACCGCTTATGATGGCGTCGGCACGACTATCCAACAAAGCTTAGACTTGATCAAACACCGTGGAAAAGTCATCTTTTTTGGCATGGCGGGTGGCGATCCGGTGAAAATCGATCCAGTTGCATTGATGTCTGAATCAAAAAGTATTCTAACAGGGGATCTGTGGGATTATTTAACCAGCTATGAAGAAAGAAAAATACGCAGCCAACGTCTATTCAGCTATTTTGCCAAAGGACAAATCAAAATCAGTGAACCAACGATTTTCCCGTTGGCAGAAGGCCAACAAGCTCATGAGTATTTAGAAACTGGGAAGAGTATTGGGAAGGTATTGTTGAAGCCATAATAATTAAGCGCAGTTGAAGCTAAGAGGATTATTGGAGCGTGAAAGAGTCAAATTAGGAAACGCCCAAGAGTTTGGGCAGTCGTAGTAACTATAAAAAACTAAGAGTGTATTTCTTTTTTTTTTAAGATTAAACTTGGACTTAGAAATAGTAAAAACTGCTTGAGAGTAGGTCTCAAGCAGTTTTTTAACATCACAGGAGGGATTCGAACCCCCGACCGTCCGCTTAGAAGGCGGATGCTCTATCCAGCTGAGCTACTGTGACAAGTAGTTTTGCAACAATTGCTATTATAAAAAAACTACCTTTACTTGTCAATCATAATTCGTTATTTTACTGATTCAAAGAGATATTCTTTGATCAATTTCAGGGTTTTAGGATTTTCAATCAGTGAACCATGATCGGATTGTTCATCGACAACGATCTCTTTATATTTTTCGCTATCACCATAAATAAGTCTTCCCGCTAAGACACTTGTCAAGGGGACAGTCGTATCGGTATTCTGATTATCCACGTTGCCGGCAATATTATAGACGGTAATATTTTTTGGAATGTTCTTTTTGTTTTTTAGATAATAATTTAAGAGATCACTCTTGGTTTTTGGTTTAGTGAAGGTAGAACTATTGTCGTTGTATTCCCACGAAGTATCATTATAAGGCGATCCTAGTGTAATCAAATGATACAACGACGGATCATTGCTTTTATGTTCATTTTCCAAGTAACCGGTAATGATTAAGCCGCCATTTGAATAGCCTACGTAATCATAAGTGTTGAAGGTATAATATTTCTCAGCGTATTCCAAAGCCTTTTGGAACCAGCGGGATTGTTTAGGTAATGAAGGATCAGAACCGTCTTCAAAAGCAATCGCAATGATAGGACGTTTAGTAGCTTTATTAAAATGTCCGGATGAAGTTATGGAATCATCTTTATTCACCGTGATTTTTACTTCGTCGACGTTTTTTTCCGTCTGTTTCAATGAGTCCACTAGGCTGTCAAAGCGATCAACATCACCATTGGTGCCTGGAACCATGATAACTGGTGCCGGGATGGCTAAGGGATCGACGGAATTCTTGGTCGCATGGACATGATCTTTGGTTTTAAATAAAATTATTCCGAGGAGACATAGTAAGCCGAGTGCTATGAGGCCCCCCATTTTTTTGTTTTTCACAGGAAACTCCTCCGTTTCAGTTCCCTAGTCTACGCCGATTTTTTTCAGGTACAAGTAAAAAGGCGAAAATTCAAAAAAATTTCGAATTTTCGCCATTAAAATTAAACTAGTTGCTTTTTGAGATCAAGGCGACGCCATCGCCTAATGGCAGTAGGGTCGAAGTAAGCTCAGGAGATTTTGTGACTTCTGCTAGGAATTCGTTCAAGTGACGGTGGATCGAACGATTTTTGCGAGGAATTTCTTCAATCGGCTGCAAGACAGTCCCAGCTTGGAAAATGTCATCCACCATCAATACACCGTCGTCAGCTAATAGACGCAAACATTCTGGTAAAAAGGTGATATATTTTGATTTAGCACTATCCATAAAAATAAAATCATAAGGTCCTTCTAAAGTACCTAATAATTCAGCAGCATCACCTTCTAATAAGGTAACTTGCTCTGTTAAGCCCAGCTGCTCAAAATTCTTCTTGGCTTTTTCAATCATAACGGGGAAGCGATCGATCGTGGTGATCTTCGCGTCTGCGCCGAGCGATTCCGCCATTAAGCTAGCTGAAAAACCAATCGCGGTTCCAATTTCTAAGACATTTTTTGGTTGTTTCTGTTTTAATAAAAATTGTAAAAAAACCACTGTTTCATGAGGGATCACCGGTACACCATTTTCGTGGGCGAGTTCTTCTAGTGCTCCTAGTTTTCCAGTCAATTGTTTTTGCTCTGTTCGTAGGTAGTGTAAAATATCTTTATTAATAATTGGGCGGTACATCATTTCGTTACGCATTATTCGGCCTCTTTCTCCAATAGTTTTCCTAAAATCTGCCAGTCTGCCTGAATCGCCTCACTCAACGAACGATTGTAAAAAATCGCTGCTGGGTGGAAGAGGGGCACGACAGTATAGTGTTTTTCTGATAATTGATAGCTGTCTTGTTCAAGGGTCAATTCTAATACCGGACCATGATAGATTTCACCGTGGCGGGCGCTGATCTGCCATTTGGGGCCCAGTAAACGCTGCAAACCAATATTACCTAAAGTCGCGATGATCTTCGGTTGGACGACCGCTAACTCATAATCTAAAATCGGTGCGTGAGCTAAGACTTCTTTTTTACTTGGTGTCCGATTAGGATAAACCGTTTCGCTGGTCTGTGTTCGCTTATTCAATCGCTTAACGACTTTGTAGGGACGACTTCTAACCGCGCTAGTGATATAAGTATTCTCCCGTGTCAGACCAATCGATGTCATTGCTTGGAGCAGTTCTTTGCCGGCTGCGCCAGAAAAGGGGATGTGGTTGGCAACTTCGTTTCGACCAGGGGCTTCACCTAAAAGCATCAGCTTTGGCTGCAACGGTCCTTGGCCGGCAATAAATCCCTCCAGCTGAAAACTTTTTGAACGCTCTGCTACTAAATCAACTAACTTTTTAGGATAATCCATGTCTATCACCTCGATTGATTTACTATCATCTTTTTAATAGTAGAAAAAAGCACCGCATCCGTCAATAATTAATCATTGACTTGACGGATCTTTTTTAGTAAGATGTTAATGTTGTAATTGTGGACTCCACAGCTACAACCGCACAGAACAAGTATTAAGTACTTCGGTCACTTGGGATGGCGAGTCTAAGTATATAATATAAGGAGGTGCCACAAGCATGTACGCAATCATCAAAACTGGCGGTAAACAAATCAAAGTTGAAGAAGGTCAAGCAGTCTATATTGAAAAATTAGACGTTGAAGCTGGCGAAAAAGTTGTCTTCGACCAAGTTGTTTTAGTAGGCGGAGAATCTACCAAAGTAGGAGCTCCTATCGTTGAAGGTGCAACTGTTGAAGGAACTGTTGAAAAACACGGCAAACAAAAGAAAGTCGTTACTTTCAAATACAAACCTAAAAAACATTCACACCGTAAACAAGGTCATCGTCAACCTTACACTAAAGTTGTCATTGACTCAATCAAAGCATAAAAAAGAAGGTGCCTAAGTTGATCAAAGGTACATTCACGCGAAATCAAGCAGGGCTAATCAGCGAGTTTACCCTGACTGGTCACGCAGAAGCAGGTCCTTACGGTAGTGATATCGTCTGTGCCGCGGTTTCTGCTTTAGCCATTAGTACAGTAAACAGCTTAGATGCACTAGCAGGTGTCATTCCGAATGTTGAAACCAACGACGATGAAGGTGGTTATCTTCAGGTGGCGTTGAAAGAAGACAATTCTATGACCCAAGAGCAGATGAATATCTCGCAAATTTTGCTAGAGCATTTATTATTAGGCTTGCAATCAATCGAAATCGATTATTTGGATTTCATTGAAGTCCAAACAAATTCTAAATCATAGGAGGTGCAGCTCATGTTAATGAATATGAACTTACAATTATTCGCCCACAAAAAAGGTGGCGGTTCAACTTCTAACGGACGTGACTCAGAATCAAAACGTTTAGGTGCTAAACGTGCTGATGGTCAAACTGTTACTGGTGGATCAATTCTTTATCGCCAACGTGGTACTAAAATTTTCCCTGGTGTAAACGTAGGTATCGGTGGCGATGACACATTGTTTGCTAAAGTTGACGGCGTAGTACGTTTCGAACGTAAAGGTCGCGACAAAAAACAAGTGTCTGTCTACCCAGTAGCTCAAGAAGCTTAAGAACAATCGGCTCTATCCCTTGTCACTCAAGGGGTGGAGCTTTTTTTATTTGGGTAAACAGATACTTGACCACGTTTTTGACCACTATTTAGTTAGAAATCGGCAAATTTGGCTAGTTTTTCTACCGTTTCATCTTTGCTCTTTTGGCTAAGGTGAGTGTAGATGTTCATCGTCATTTCTATGGAGCTATGACCTAGTCTTTCTTGTGCTTCTTTCATGCTAACACCGGATTCAAAAAGCATTGAGGCATGAGTATGGCGCCAGCCGTGTGTGCCTATATCTGGTAAGCCAGCAAATTTGGCCACACGCTTTGATCTCATATAAATATTTTGGCGATGGATATAATTTCCATCTAGATCGGGGAAGATGATTTGCACGTTTTTAATGCCATTAGTAAAGTGCATCTCTTTTGTTCTAAGCTGCCAGCGCTTCAAGAATCTTACTGTTTTGTCATCCAGTGTGATAGTACGGTAAGAGCTTTTTGTTTTTGGTGAGGAGACCTTGAACCCTTTACGAGTTTGAGAGATGGACTTATTGACCGTTAAACGTTTCTTTTCAAAGTCTATATCACTCCACTCTAAAGCAAGGGCTTCACCACCACGTAAGCCAGTAAAGGCAAGCAGGCGATAAAAGGTTAAATCGAATTCAGCAAAGTAAAGATACAATAAATTCGTATTCCTCATCTTTTGAACTCGTTGTTCCAGTGTGGCCATCGCCGTTTTTACTTGGTCAGCAGTGTAATACTTAATCTTATCCCCACGTTTATTCTCTTTCGCTTGTGGACGAATGACTTTTTCAAATGGATTCAGTTCGATCAATTCAAGATGAATCGCATAGTCCATGATTTTGATCACATATTGAAGAACAACTTTATAAACTTGAAGGTGGTCCGCCCATTGGTTGACCGCTTTTTGTGCCATCTTAACGTTGATTTTATCCACTCTCATATCGCCAAATAAGGGTAAGACGTGTAACTTAATATATCTTTCAGTAGCGATGCTAGTAGACTCCTTAACGGTCTTTTTGTAGCTCTCATACCAAAGTTCATAAATCTCTTTGAACGTGGATACAGCAGCATTATGTAGGCCGTGTTCTTGGAAATCAACTTGCAGACGACTTTCGGCAAGCATCGCATCTTTCTTCGTTTTAAAGCCTCTTCGGGTGGTAGTGATTGATTTTCCGAATGGGTCAGTACCTAGATAGGTTTTAAACAACCAAGCATTGGACCCGTTTTTCTTTTTGTATTGTTTGTATGTTGCCATTATTGATCTTCCTTTCATCTTCACGGGCGTTGCGAGATTTAGGAAGGCGAGGCAGTAATGCCCCATAATAATATTTTAGTGATAGTTGATACCGACAATGCAGTTGTTGTATAAAAAAGGTTTGATCTTTGATTTATCAGCAGTCTCATAAAAATCAATCATTAGCTTGTTAAAACGCCGCAAGTATTTTTCCTCTACGATCAATACACCTACACCAGCTTCGATCATGATTTTGTTAGCAACAATGCTGGCTGTTCGTTTGTTGCCATCCCAAAATAATTGAGACCGGCAAGCAAATAGAAAATAATCTAGTGCTTTTTCAGTAGCAGAGTTAGAGTTATTAAGTATCTTCTCAATCCGTTCACTGGCCATCGCTTCATCCGGTACTTTTGGCTGGTAGAACGAGCCTCCAATACTCACATCGCCGTTTCTAAGCGTATTAAGCATGGATTGCGGTAGTTCGCCATAAGCTATCATCGCATGGATTGTTTTAATATAGTCGAGATTAAGCGATGCAGAAACATCATCTAAAACATAGTGCCAAGCATTCCGTAAGTTCAGAACCTTTTGGACATCATCGGTTTTTAATCCTGAAACACTCATGCCATCAATAATCGTTTTAGTATCCGGAAAAGTGATATTGATATTTTCCATTTTGGCTTGGCTATAGATGTTTTCCACAAGTGTTTTCTTTGCTAGGAAGATACTTTCATCTCTTTTAAATTGGTACTTATCTTCAAACATGGCGGCTCCTTTCCTTGTTTCATTACATCCAACCTAAAATGAAGTAGATAGAAATGAGAGGTTTATTTTATTTCAGCTTTAATATAAGCGATTGAAATAACTTTTTTAAGAGTGAACATTAATCGGAGCTATCATTAAATCCATCGCTATAAAATGGTTTGTGATCGCGAAGCTTTTCTCCGTCATAAAAATTCCTATCAAGAGAAGACAACTCATCTAGTAATGATAATATTTCTTTCTTTCTGGAGTCGTTAGTTAATTGGATTTCATTATCCGGTACACTATTTTTTAGAATTTTATTTTGTGTAGTAGATGACACAATATTTTCTATGAGTTCTAAAATTTTTGAAAGTTTTTGTACTTCGGTTGGTCCATATGCTTTTAAGAAGAAATCGTAAGAAACAGAGAGACCATACAAAGCGAATGACAAGGCGAAATTAGTTTCATTAGTGGTACTGTCGCTAATTAATGTATTTGAAAATATTTCAAAAGACTTAGAAATTAATTCATATGAACGGTCATAATCATTTGATTTTTCTAAACGTTCAAATGGATCTATAGGTAAATTATTTTGATTTAGATTTGATATTCCCATAATGTATGGAACGCTGACATCAAAGTAATCTGCAAGCTTTTGCCATGTATCTTGGCTTCTAGGGGTTCTTTTACCATTTTCGTAATTCGTTAGAGTGCTTTGCGGAATGCTAACTAAGTTAGATAATTCAGTTATTGTTAGATGCTTATCTTTTCTCAATTCTTTTATTCTATTCAAAATATCACTTCCTTTGATTGCCTATTATTCAATTAAAGAATACAGCATCTGGTAAACATCATCAAGAGAAATATCACAAAATGAAATATTTAGCTTGTATTTCATTTTGAAATAATTTATACTTGGTCTATAATATCTCGAAGTGAAATAAAGAGGGGTGATCTAATGTTTGAAATTGATCCAGAGATGGCTGCAAAAATTCGTGAGCGTAGAGCAAGAAAACGTCTTACTCTTCAACAAGGGGCGGATGAGATAGGAATTTCCCGATTAACTTTAGGAAATATTGAAAGTGAAAAGAGAACCAGGGTGTACCGAACCGTTTATGAAAAGCTCGTTAATTGGCTAGTGAATGAAAAGGTGGTGAAATAAATGGATAACTTATTCAGTCAATGGTTCGAGGATCACTTATTAAAGCAGCTATCGAAGCTTTTTGAGCGCTTCATTGAGATCAACGAACAGAACAAGCTTCAGGGGTTTATCCGCCGGGAAAATGCCCTGAAGTATTATGACGGAATCTCAGAGGGGACTTTGAGAACCTATGAAAAATTAGGTCTTAAACGATTTGAGCCAGTCGAAAACGGCTATATCTATTATTCAGTGGATGAACTCAATCGCTTCATGTTTGAACACGAGAGTGGAAAATAAGCGATGGGCGTTGCGAGATGAACATAAGCGAGCGAGTTATTTAAACAACGATTGAAAGGCGGTGAAATCATGAAAAAAATGCAAGTTGGTGACTTTGCAAGAGTCGTAAAATCTAAGTTTCTTCCTAAAGGTGAATTTGTCGAATTAATTATGGATTTTCCGGACGGTATTTTTCTTTGCAGAAGTAAAGAAGGCAACTTCATTATTGTTGAACAAAATTTAGAATGTATTGAAAAGGAGTGTATTTAGATGGCATATGTACCAGGAAATGAACAAGAAACGATTATCAGTTATGACAATGAATTGAAGGAATGGCACTTTTATAGTGATTATCCGCCTCATTGCCGTAAGTGGAGACGCCTAATTAAGAAGACCAGAGAAATAGAAGAAGATAATGGCAAGATAGTTCTACTCGAAGGGACTATTAGCGGTAACGTAATTATACAGAAGAAATTTAAGCGCGAAATGACGGAAGAACAGCGTCAAGCTGCCGCCGAACGAGCGAGAAATATAAAAAGGTAGCGAAATCGCTTTTTGAGCGTGAAAAATGATTACGGTAGCAAATGTGTATGATCCAATTATCATTCTAGGGTAATTACACCTAAAAGAAAAAGGAGTTTTTAATCTAATGAACGATGAGGGTAAAAAAAGAGCCTTGAGCGGCAACTCAAGACAGGCAAATTGCTTACTACAGCATTGTTTGCTATTGCTCTTATTTTATCCTCTATTTGAGTTTTTATCAAGAAAATACGAAAAGGGGACTAAATAAAGATGGATATAGAAAATTTAAATAGAATCGTAAGACAAGAAAGCGATGAAGTACAAGAATTATTAGCTAAATGTTATGTGCTAAAAGAAAAGTACCAAGCACAGTTTGAAGGCGTGAAGCAATCAGAAACACTTCAAGAGGATATGGACTTTGCGGCTAATGATGTTGAACTTAAAGTAATGGAATTAGCGTTTGAAGAGGGCTTAAAAGAACTGTTCCCTATTTTAGAAGATGTGAAATTCTGTTATCTAAAAGATATGAAAAACATCCTTTGTCAGTTTGATTTAGTGATGAAGTATTTCACCGGTGATGGTGTGTCAAAAGAGCTGATTGATAACTATGAAGCAATTAGAGGTAGCTTGGAATTTATCAACCAATCTTTGTGGGATTGCAAAGAATATGTTTCAGGAGCCGTTGAAAATGGATTCTCACAGGTTAAAAAGGGAGTCACAGAATAAAACTCCCAAAAAGACGATTAATTTAACCGTTAAAAATAACGATAGATAAATGAAGTTGTCTCAAGATGTTTATGAAGAGTTGATAGGTATCTATGAAATAGAGTGATTAAAAACGTTTAAAGAAAAATTGGTGGAAAAAGGTGGAAATTATGGTGGTATTTTTGTGACTAGAGGCGGTGATCGAATGAAGAAACCAGTTATATCAGGAGGAGCAATATTAATAGCAAGAAAATTGAATAGTAGTGCCATTTTCGAGAAGCCACCGCTTTATTTAAAAGTTTGGCTGTTTCTGCTAACTCAAGCTCAACATAATAATTACAAGGATTTGAAACGCGGACAACTATATACATCAATTCCAAAAATTCAGAAGGCGGTATCGTGGAAAGTCGGTTACCGCACGGAAACACCAACGAAAAAGCAAATCTTTGGAATTTTGGACTGGTTACGATTTCCCAGCGAAGGTAACAACGAAGGTAACGAAATCGAACCAATGATAGTAACAACGAAAGTAACACACGGAATGCTCATAACTATATGTAATTACAGTGTTTATCAGACTTTGGGGAACTATGAAGGTAACAACGAAAGTAACGATGATTTTCTAGCGAAAGAATTACGACCGGAAAGTGAAGGGAACAATATAAACAAGAATGTTTACAAGAATGATATATATAGTGGTTTTCCAGAAGAAAAAGAACCCAGTATTCCGTTTAAGAAAATTATTGATTATTTGAACCAACAAACAGGTAAGAAATTCAGAAACGTTGCAAGCAATCAGAAATTTATTAAAGCACGTTGGAACGAAGGATACCGCTTAGAAGATTTCCAAAAGGTAGTTGATATTAAATTATCTCAGTGGAAAAACACCGAGTATGAGAAATACTTGCAACCATCCACACTGTTTGGAACTAAATTCGATCAGTATCTAAACGAACCTATGAGCTTTAATCATCAAACCTCCAAGAATACAACTGAGGAGGACATACCATTTCTAAATTGATAGGGGTGAGAGGTTGAACGATCAAACAGAACTAGAACAAGAAATCATCGCAAGTATCTTAACCAAGCCTGAATTGTTTCGGGTAGTCCGGATCAGTGAACATTGGTTTACGAATCCGGATTATAAAATAGTTTTTGAAGCTATCACTAAAAGTGGCGGAAGCTTCTCATCCATTTTTGAAATAGCCAAAATAATCTTGGATATGGGACATGAACAAATTAGTGTAAGTCGGCTAACTGAAATAAAGAATAGCATCGCAACCACTGAACATTTTAGAAGTAAGGTCCAGTTACTAGAAACCAGCTATCTAGAAACCGATTTGAGGGAACTTAGCTTTGAATATAGCAAGTCTCCAAGAACTGAAACACTAAGTGCGATGGTTGATTATGCGATGCTACTACAAAGCAAAAGTGTGAAATCTGAATCAGGGTCCATGGTTGAAGTCATAAACCAGTATGAAAAGAACCTCTATGAGGACCTACCAGACCGAACGATAAAGACGTACTGGCAGTTTGATAATGCCTTTGGTGGTTTATATCCGGGAATGTTGTTCACCATTGGAGCAAGACCAGGCGTAGGGAAAACAGCCTTTGCAGTCGTTAACCTAGTGCTGAAGGCTTTGCATCGCAATCAAGGCTTATCAGTGGATATTTTCACGTTAGAAATGCAACGTAGAGAGCTATTACTAAGATATGCTTCCAATTTGACTGGGATAAACGGCTATCGTTTGAGAAAACCTAACTCTATTTTGACCGATGCTGAAAAAATAAAGGTTAAGGAGCAACTAGAGTATCTAAAGGGGTTTGATTTGAAGGTGTATGATCAGACGTTTGATTTACACTCAATCATTTATCAGATTCGAGATCACGTTACAACGAGCGGAAATCCATTACACCTAGTGGTAATTGACTATCTAGGACTAATCACACTAAAACAAGCTTCTGGGCGTGTAGAACCACGTTTAAGGATTGAGGAGATCACTAGACAGCTAAAACTGCTAGCCAATGAGTTAGGCATTGTTATCGTGCTGCTATCCCAGTTAAACAGAGGGATTGAAGCACGCCAAGACAAAACACCAGTTTTAGGTGACTTGAGAGAATCAGGGTCAATCGAACAAGATTCAAACGTTGTTGGCTTTTTATATAAAGATCCAGCGGAAGAACGTAACCGGATAAATTTCATTATCCGAAAAAATAGAGAGGGTCAGTTAGCCCAGATTCGTTTTAAATACAATGGCGATACAATGCAATTTGAAGAGATCAGCGATTATTAGATGTTAGGTGGTGGCAGCTAGTGAATTATCGGGATTATAAAGAGATCATGGAAGCAGAAGGATTACAAGAAAGTGAACTGGTACGTGTGTTTCTTCGTGAAGCAATGCGCCAGCAACGCTTTTTAAAAGGTCTTAGTTATCATGGCGCTCTTGGCTTGCCGCCAGCAAAACGAGTTGGAGAAAGGAAAGTAGCCGCCATTTTGGATGCAATAGATATGGCCAGACATGAGAAGATGTTAGGCTATCGTATTGTTGAAGATGGCGAAAAAGAGATTCAAAGATATATGGATAGCTTGTAAGAGGACGGTGAAGCCGATGTATTTAAGCAACGAGTTCAAGAACAAAAGTGAAGCGTTAGCCAAGCAATCAAAAGATACCAGCGTTAGAAAGTTATCGTCTTGGTATTTTCAATTGAGCTGCTTCATTTCAGATTTAGAAACTGAGTTGCAAGGAAAACGTATAACTGAAGATCAGTTTTTCCGACAAATAAACAAATACCTGAATGGCGATGCAATGTTTTATGAGGAGCTGAATAGGCAAGTAATCGGAGACCTTAAAAGCATGGGGATGCCAGCAGAGGCTTCTGATTACAGATTAATACCTGAATCCATCCAAGCAGTAAAAGAATTCATTGCAGAAGAAGCGAGCGTATAGCTATCTAAAGGAGAGTGAGTAAATGAAGAACATACTAACAACGATTGAGAGCGATGTATTAGACATCATCCCAAATGGCAGTGGCCGTAAGATTGCTATTCGTGATATTAGTCAATTAATTGGAGCAGATGAACGAATGATTTATGAAGTGATAAATAGCTTACGTAAAAAGGGCGTTCCTGTTTGTGCTAAGCGTAGTGGAGAAAATAGAGGCTATTTCATCGCTCAAACTGAAGAAGAGCGTAGAGAGGGCCTAGCGGCTTACAAAGCGCAAGTAAAAGATATGACTACGTTAATTACACAAATTGAATCGGCTGATTTAAAAAATTGGATGTTATCCATTTGAGCCGGGTAATTTATGAATGGATATATTAAACAGAGGATTTCATGTCCGCCAAATTATCGGGTATGAATATGAACTCAACACTAATTAACGAATTCGGTGCTTACCAAGCTGAATAGGGGAATCACCTACTCAGGTCTATCTCGTGGACGAAGAAGATAAGGGGGTAACGAAATGGGACACCCTTGGCGGAACGCAACAAATGACCACCATTAACGAATCAGGACTGTATAGCTTAATTCTAAAATCAAAACTACCAAAATGGTACTTTTGAATCGCCAAGAGGGATGACGCACTAAATCAGTGCAGCAGGTATTTTAGGTTTACGATCGTTGATACAAGTGGCAACGAAGTAGTGCGATGGGAGTGGGTAAATAAGTATCTTGGTAGTGCGTACCCACAAGTGGATACGGGTAAATGCCAATTTATATACAGCAAAGCGCTGGCGTACTGAAGGCGTTAGTTGGGCTAACTTTATTAAGTTGAACAATCACTGAGAAGCAAGGAGGGCATAACGATTAAAATTTTAGATGGTCGAAAAGAAATAGAAATCACTCCGCCAAAACATGGCCAAGTGATTTTAACCTTTCATGATGGTAAAATAGTATTGGTTGAAGAGACCAAAAAAACACAAATTAAATAATTATCCTACCTGAAAACAGGCGGATATAAATACTTGCTAATGAGGTTTTGGCTAGGTATTTGTATCCGCCTTTTTATTTTATATACAGAGGTGAAATCATTGTTACAACTTGACTACGATAAAAAGCGAACACAAAACAATGTAAAAGATTTCCTGAAATATGGACGGAAAATCAGAATGATGTATCAATCATCGCTTTCTATTCGCTCGTCTAGTAATTACTCATTAGCGCCTAGTTATGGGAAGGGAGGACATTCTAACCCAGTAGAAAAAGCAGCGATGATTCGTATTGAAGCGCAAGAGGAATGGAAAGAAATTGAGGCGGCTCTAAACTTGATGGAGGAATCAAATAAAACACTGATTAAACGTAAATATTTATCACAAGCCCCAGTTAGTAGCATTGAATTAGCTATGAGCATAAATGTATCTGAAACGTCATTTTATCGGTTAATCGCTACTGCTTTAGAAGAGTTTGCTTTCTGTTATCGTGGTGGCGAGTTAGTTGCGTGGCAATAAAAAAGCATCGCTTAAGGAAAGTAACTTGTTGGAGCTTCATTTAAAAAGTCGATAACTTAACCAAATTGCTACCAAAAACGGAACGTCAGCGAACTAAAAGGGTTTTGAGTATAAATACCTACAAGAGAGGCAACACCTCTCAAATCGCAAAATAAGTGGGTATTTCATCATATAAGATTAAAAGCATATTGGATTAATCCATAAAGAAAGGGAAAGTACATGAGTGATGGAGATAAACACAAGCCAAAGCGAGGCGCTCCCTTTGGCAATCGTAATGCAGTAGGTAATAAAGGTGGCGCTCCTTTTGGTAATCTTAATGCAGAAAAGCATGGATTTAACACGGATGTATTGTATCGAATTAGATTACAACATTTTATTGATCAAAGCGATGTTGCAACCTTAACCCGTTCAAAGTTGCGCGATGTTGCAAAACAACTCAAATAAATTAGTATATCAAGCTTGGAAAATCTAAGTTTAGTATGCTGTTTATCCGTTGTTTAGAAATGTTCACATTTTAATTTTTTCAAAAACAAAACACAACTACTAAAGCAATTCCGACTTATCCGACCTCTTAAAAAGGCAGCACTGTAGTTACAGCTACACGCTTTTTTGTATCATCGCCTAATTAGTTACGATTATGAACAAATCGGACACCATAAAAAGAGCGATATAAGCCATTTATAGCAATATAGCCAAAGTCTATGATACATAGAGTATTACTTGATTTTGTCTGTCGTATAGGAGAATGCTGACAAATGCTGACTTTTAAATATAATTCCTATATGTTTCCTAGTCAATCCAATTACCAAATAGCCCCTGTTTCCACAGAGGCTCAAAGCTCACAGAGTCAAAATATATAAGGCGATACATAGTGAGGTTTGGTGAGGTTACTAGGTAAGGTTTTGGCAAGGTGATTGTTGCGGTGATTCGGACAAATCGGACACCACAAAAAGGAGAGTTTTCGGAGCCCATAAAAAAGCGACATAAGACATTCAGCAAGAACCCCGTCAATATAGGATTTAATATTAGGTTTTATTAGGTTGTTAGGTAAGGTTTTGGCAAGGTGATTGCAGCGATGATTCGGACAAATCGGACACCATAAAAAGAGACCAGCTACGGAAGATTGATAGGAGTTTAGACGAATCTTTTGGAAGTCCATCGTTTGGTGGCATTTTGGTATAATTAGATGAGGTGATTATATGCATTGGTACAACCCTGAGTATATGGGAACTCTAGCAGATTGGGTATCAGGACTGTTGACGGCAATTGGTGTAAGTTGGGCAGTATATGAAGCAAGAAGGCGTACAAAAATTAGATACAAATTTACTGCTTTTGTATCTTCAAAAAAGGGCGAGGAAGGTAAGTTAAACGTTACTTATGTAAATAAAAGCGATCTAATTGTAGAGATACAAACTTTGGGATACTTAGTGTATAAAACACGTTTTTCAAGAAAAAAAATAGGTAATAATTATAAATATTTTAAATCCGGGGAGAAAGAACTAAAGCCTAATAGTATTTCTGTTTTTAAAGAAGGGTATGCTAACCCTAGAAATTTATATGAGGGAAGAAATTATTTTTGGATAAAACCATACGTTTTGGATATGACTGGCGAGTATAAATTATCGAGACAGAGATACAAAATTATGTTTGATGATCTTGAAAAATATGAGTCTTTTTTTTAAACTAGAAAATTTTTGAGAAAAATTTTCTAAATGGAAAAACACAATATATAGTGTTTTAACAAAAATGTTATAGCGCAAATACCATTATGATGTGTTTTTTTCTGGAATTCCAATAAAACAAGCTGCTTGAAAAAAATATAATAATGAAATAGAATGTAACTACCAGCACTTACCCCGTTCCCTGACTGATCTTAATGATTAATCACAACGGTGTGAGTCTTTTTTTTTAAGGAGAAATTATGGATAAAGAAAATAATGGATTTCATCTTACAGTTGACGAAAATAAGTGTATGAAGCATTTTTACTCTGTAGATGATTTAATAGAGGAATTGATGCACGCAGAAGAGAATCCGCTGGCTTTTAATCCGAACGAACTCTTGTTTGCAAAAGAATTTTTTACATACACAAACTACTATTCATTTTCTATATACAGAAAGCAACTACCTAGTAATCCGGATGTGACCTATTCATTTTCTGATTGTATGGAATTATACAGATTCAATTATTTTTTGCGAGAATCTTTAAATAAATTTACTGGATATGTTGAATTGATGTTAAAGGCCTCTTTTGTTAAAAGTTTATGCCAAAATTATGAAGGTAATCTTCAAACAGGAGAATGTTATTTAGACTCCAAATTATATATTAACACAGAGGTATTTGATGAAGCTATTAGAATTCTTGATCATAGAGTTGTAGAAACCAAATCTTTGCCGATAGCACACCATTTAAAAAATAAATGTGGGAAAATTCCTTTGTGGGTTTTAATGCCCGAATTGACATTTGGAGAAACTACAGGTTTATTATCATCTATGAAGGATAGTATCAAAAGACAATGGATTGAGGATTCATTTTTAGCTACAGGTCGCATCAATTCAAAGATATATGGGCAAGAGTTGCAAAGTAAAATGTTTAGTTGGTTTTCGGCATCGTGGTATTTGAGGAACCGTTGTGCTCATTACGCACGCTTGTACGGCTGCAATTTTAATGTCGGAACACCTAGTTTTTTCTCAGAGGACATGAGAAGATTGAAAAAGCAAGGGAAAAAGAAAACGCACAACCGTGATTTATTTGCGTATATGTTGGCTATTAAAAATCTTCTTACTTTTCATTCATTAGAGGTACAAGCAGAATGGAACACCTTCTTAAACGGAATAGATTCTTCATTTAAAAAGAATCCAGCTATCATCCTACCAAGAAAAATTGGATTTCCGGATACTTGGAAAGACTTTCTTATTATCGATTGATAGTTTAACTCAAAAGTATTCTTAAAATAAAAACGTCCACAAAGCGAACGATTCTCCATGCTAGGTCTAGATGCCTTACATGTCCTTTATGGGCGTGTTTTTTTGTGTGTAAACAATTCCAATGTAAATGGTGTATATTAGAATTAGATAGTAAAATAAATTTAGGGAGGATCTTCAAATGGAGAACAATAATGATTTAATGGTAGAGTTTGAGAAACGAATAGCGAAGTCGATTAATGATTCAGAAAAAATAGGATATTATCCTACAAAATTTAAGCAGATGGTTAGTAATAAAGGCGCATTAGAAACTGTTAAACAATTAATTGTTAGCCCTGATTTTCAATATGGATTTGAAAAGCTTAAAGAACTAAAAAGACTTGATTTAAGTATTGAGTATATTGTAGCAAATGAATCTAAGTATGCACCTTTGTTCACAGAAGATGAGATTGAAGCAGCAGCATGGACTCTAAGACAAGTTGAATCAAATTGATTACCCCCACGATTTATTGAAGTTTTTGATAAGGATATAGTACATCCGGTTAGTCACAGAACATAAAAAAACCGTCCACATAGTGAACGGCCGTCCCACGATAGATGAGAAGTGAATGAATAGTACTACAAACTAACTCGCAACGCCCGATTTTTGACCACGTTTTTGACCACTATTTTTTTGAAATAAAGTAATGGAGATTAAATCTAATAAGCGACAAAATGCTTTAATATCAAGGCTTATTGTCATAAATTATAATAGCTTGATTTTGCTTCAGCAATATACCCAGTCGCTCAAGAAGCTTAAGTCATTCGAAGTCCTGATCCTGTTAAACAGGGTCAGGGCTTTTTTTGTGAAAATAGTTATAGAAATTTGGTTGGCATTAGGGAATCAAACGATAATTTGGTATATTTTGTAGTACAT
>WPCI01082316.1_pt1 | contig 56000 bp, 63 predicted proteins | sample 5399871 | NCBI WGS metagenome assembly WPCI01 (sample SAMN12869469, study PRJNA574797) | sludge metagenome | isolation source: wastewater treatment of pH7 | place: China:Beijing | collected 2019-05-20 | reverse complement strand
CTGGAAATGAACCGATAGTAACATAATTTGATTTTAAAGTCAGTTGGAAACGATGGAACGCCGTATGCTAGGAAACTAGCACGTACGGTGTGAGGTGGGGGAAAAGGTGGAGATTACATCAAAGCCTTACCTATCATCATATCGCACAAGGTGGCCCGAATTATTGCCAGGATTCAATGAGGAGACCTTGCAAGTATGGACACTTGGGAAGGATAAAAAGGATGCGGGCTGTTTAGACCCATTCCGAATAAGCGCAACAATAGAAGATGCGAAGAGTTTAGCACTTGAAATTTTGACGTTCCTATCCGATGTAGGTTTAGAGGATATCAGATATGACTATTTATATAAAGCTATTGAACGAGTGGCGGAAAAAGAAGATGCATGTTTAACTTTGGTTCGTAAAGAGTTAGTGGAAATGAAGAAAGAACCTAACTTATTGCCAACTGAATTAGAAAAGTTAAATGCTCTTACAAATCGTTTAGCAACTTTAGAAGGCATCCAGTTAGGAGATTTATTATTTGGTAAACAAGGGCAAGATTACCGCGTATTAAGTCTAGAACGTCCATTACAGGTATTACAAATTCAACATTTACGCATTCCGAAATCAGAGGAAAAGAATGAAAGTGTTACAGATAAATTATCTCGTAGTATCTTAATTGCATTAGCGGCATTTGGTAAATCCTTAATGCATTCCGATCGTAGTATTTTCAAAGTATACCTACAAGATGAGGCATCAAGTATTTTGAAAAATAAAGAGGGTGCGGCGTCTTCTGACAAAATCATTCGAGAAGGACGTTATCACAATATCGGCTTGTATTTAGGAACACAAAACGCATCCGATTATCAATCTGAAAATAAAGAGGTTGCAAATGTGGGGATGAAATTCTGTTTTGCATTGAAATACGATAAGGAAGCGGAAGAAATGTTGCGTTACTATAACTTACCAGTCACAGAAGAAAATATCTTAATGTTACGCCAGCTTAGACGCGGCGAAGCCTTATTCCAGGATATTTTTGGGCGAACCGCGGTTGTAGAAATTGATCCTGTTTTCCAAGAATTAAAGACTGCATTTGATTCCTCTACGAAAACAGACGAAGAACGCGCACAACAATTAGCGTAATTCGTATTACAATACAGATAAGAGTATTCTAAATTATCTGTATATGGAGGATAGAACAATGAAAAAATTACGTATGTTATCTGGATTATGTGTAGCAGGAATGTTAATGGTAACGGGGATTACAGGTTGTTCAAATGAAACGAAAAGTAATGCAAATCAACAAGAAAGTCAGAAAGAGCGCGATATGAAAGAAGCGGATAAGGCCGCGATGGAATATGTGAGAGCCTATATTGAAATGGATGCAAAAAAATTAAATGAATTCCAATACAAAAAATTTAATTTTGGTGATGATGAGGTAGTAAATCCAGGTTTTGGTGAAAAGTTGAAAGATAGATATGACTTAGATCGTTATGATTTAAAAGAAAAGGAAAACGAATATTACTATCATGTTAGATATTATCATCCAGTAGATGAGGCACAGCGTGGAATGGATTTGAGGATAGTAAAAGATGAGAAAGATAACAAGTGGAAAAATTATGAGTGGGCATGGGGTAATAGTAATAGTGTAAGTGCTATTGCAGGAAGTATAAAACCAACACGTGTCCATAATTGGGGGCAAAAAGAATGAAAAGATTTCTTTCTGTTTGTATGATTTTTGTACTTCTATTGATACCGCTAGGGTCACAAGTTGCCCTAGCGGAAGATCAAAAAAATGAGGAAAAGCAAGAACAAACGGGTCCGAGAATATCTGAAAATCTATTTCAAGGCCATACAGATGAAGTGTATAAGGGTAAATATTATGAAATTGATACACAACCCGTCAAAAAAGATGATAAAAACTTTTTTCAAAAAGGATGGGGGTATTTATTTGGTGATGATGATGTTGGGCAAGACATCCAAAGAATGATTTACAGTACATTTCAATGGTTAGTAAATCTAGCGTTTCAATTTAATACCCTTTTAGTTCAATTAACACTTTTTTTAGTAGATCAGTCACTTAGTTTGGATATTGTAGATGTTATTGCAGATAAACTAGGGGCGGCTATGCAAAATATTGCTGGTGTTGGTTCGAATGGTTTTTTCTCATCAGGTTTATTTCCAGCGATTATTGGAATTGCATGTGTGTTATCCGCTTGTTATGCAGGATATATCTTCTTTATTAAACGTCAGCCTTCAAAGGGTTTAAATGAGTTAGTAAAAACAGTATTGGTTATTGCTGGAATCATTGCTTTTATCGGCAATGCTAGTTCAGTATTAAAGACCGCAAATACTATTAGTTCAGAAATTAGTACCACAATTATGTCGAAGGCAACGGGAACTGTCGCAGGTGATCCAGGAAGATCAAAAGAAGCGGCTATCTCTTCTGTAAAAAAACAAATATGGACCTTACTAGCGGAACGACCATATTTATTCATGCAATATGGAGAGGATTCAAAAGAGAAAATAGGTTCTCAAAGAGTAGATGAACTATTATCAAAGCCTCCTGGTAAGGATCGTAATAGTATTGTAGAAAATGAAGTAAGCAAAAAAGGGAATCAAATGATGAAATTGGATTCAGTAGGAGAAAGACTTGTATTTACAGTGATTTATTACATTGTGAATACATTTACAGGGGTTCCAATTCTTATATTTTGTTTACTAATTATTGCTTTTCAATTATGGTTCCTTGTAATGAGCTTAATTGCACCGATTGTAATGGCAGTTGCGCTATTACCAGGACACCGTCGAGTAATAGAAAGTTGGGCCACACAATGGATTCGTCCGCTAGCATTAAAAGTATTAATGTCCATTATGCTAGTTATTATTTTTACGCTTTCTGAACTTCTGTATATAATGCCAGAAGCAAGTGTGGCAGGTTATATATCTACAATGGTATTTCAAATTATTGTATTCGTTTTATGTTACATCTTTAGAGAAAACATTGTTGCGGCCTTTAATCGAGCACGTGGCGTATATGAAACGGTCACAAATATATCTCTTATGACTGAAAACTTTGTGGATAAGGGGAAAGAGTACGCTGGAAATACAATGTCTTATATTGGAGACAAAATGGGAATGCATTTTAACAACGCGGCTGAATTGGCGGCGGCAGGCGGCCAGTTAGAAAATGCAGGGACAGACGACGAAAAGACAAAAGCCAACCCGTTAGTGCAAGCAAATATACCCAATGATTTACCAAATAATCAAACGGAACAAGAAAAAGAGGAAAATAAAAAGAAAGGAAAACTTATTTCCTTACAGGATTGTGATAAAGATGGGAATTTACCACAGCAGGGAGAGGAAGGGAAAGAACAAACGACACCAGGTGAAGAAGAGGCACCAATGCAACAAGACCTTATCAGCTTAGATAAAGAAGCATTAGAACAAGAAATGGAAGGACAACAAGAAGGAACAGAGGTAGAAGAATCAGAAATGGACGTTCAACCAGAACTTGTATCTTTAGAGGATGAGGAAATTCCAACAGGAGAAGAAATGCCAGCTGATATAGAGGGATATGAAGAAATTCAGCCAGAAGTACCAGAACAAGAGGTGCCATTAGAAGACATTCCGACTGATATAGAAGTATATGAAGAGGTACAGCCAAAAGTACCAGAGCAAGAGGTACCATTAGAAGACGTTTCAACTGATATGGAGGCATATGAAGAAATCCAAACAGAGGTACCAGAACAAGAAATACCACTAGAAGAAGTTTCAAGCGATATGGAGGCATATGAAGAGATTCAAACGGAAGTACCAACACAAGAACTTCCATTAGAGGAAGTGTCAACAGATTATGAAGCACATGAAGAAATCCCATCCGATATCCCACAACAAGACATTCCAACAGAAGAAATTCCGATGGATATTTCAAGAGAAGAAATACAGCCAGAACAGGAAAATTCAACACATATTCCACAACAAGAAATTTCAACTCCAATTGAAACAGAGTCAAATGAACCTTTAATACCAGATACAATTCGTGCTGATGTAAATGAAGAAGGTGTCATTGTACCTCATACATCAGAAACAACAAGTGCAGATATTCCAGACGCTATTCCTGCAAAAGTGAATGAAGCGGGGGAAATTGTTGTAAAAAAATCTGATATAGATGTCGAGTCAACTACACGAGTGATGGATTCTTCTGACACATTTATCCCAACAGAATCCAGTTCCTCTGCTGATTTAACACGAGTAAATGAGAAAGAAGTAAGCAAAAATGAACCGATTCAAGGAGAAGCGGAAACAATCGATACACCAGATATACAATATGGAGCTGTAGCCGCTGGAAGTGAAAACTGGATACCTTCTACTGATCCGCAAAACTTAGATAACTTAGATGATTTGGAGCCACCCAAAAAAGATGAGTAGAGTCCTAGACCTTTAGGACTTTACTATTTTTTTACGAAAAAAGGAGTGATATAGCTATGAAACACTGGGGATTAATGTGTATGAAAATGGTGAGTATCAGTATTTTTCTTTGCATCGGGTGTTTAGGATGGATGAACATAATCATCCTTTTCATACAAAGAGAATGGCCGACAGATTTATTAGGATGGATTGGTTTAGGATTACTTATCTGGTATACGCTTATCCTTCTAACTCTTCAAATCATCCATAATGAGTTACGTTGTCGTATTGATGATAGGGCCAAACTAGCCTTTTTCATTTAGTTTGTAGGAATCGGTCATTTTGGATTACTACAATTTATACAAGACCAGCAATCTACTGTTTTAACGTTACTATTTCATGTTTTAGCGATTATTCCTATTCTTTTGGCCCTTACATATGGGCTGATTGTTCGAAAATATTCTAATCAATCTTGATACATGTTGTAAGGGGGGAGGGATGATATGAGACCAGAAATAAAAGAAGTTGTAGACAAAACGGTACAAGAAGAGATTACACAAGAACAAAAAAAGAAGAAGAAAAAAAAATCCTGGTTACTGAAATTTCTTTTTGGAAGTTCTACTTTTACGATAGGATTGTTCGTCTGTATTGGATTTCTTTTATTAATTGTTTTGGGGCAAGGCATTGGCAAAAAAGAAGAGGAAGCACCAGCAACCATCCCAAGTAATGGAATGACGGTTTGTCGGCCAGGTGGAAAAACAGTGGCACCAGAAGAATTACAGCCCCATTTAGGGGGTGTTTTTACAGGGAAAGCACAAGCCTTTTTAAATGCAGGAACACAAAACCAAATTGATCCTGTTTTACTAGCGGCCATTGCGAGATTGGAAACGGGTAACGGTACTTCTAACGCAGTAAAAAACTACAATAACCCTGGGGGGCTCATGGACCCTAGCAGTTCACAAATGAAAGGGTTTATGAAGTTTGCCACTTTGGATGAAGGAATCAACGCTATGGCGCGAAACTTATATAAAAACTATATCGGAATGGGAATTACAACAATAGAAGCAATTGGAGCGAAATACGCACCACCAGGCGCCGCAAATGATCCACATGGTACAAATGGTTTATGGCCTGTATTAGTAAAAAAATTTGTGGCGCAAATGGGCGGCCTTACTTTCAATTGCGAAGCGGGAAAACCAGGCGGCGTTGTAGATACTGGATCAGCAAGCTCACAAGGATTTATTCGTCCTATCGCTCAAACAACGATTACAAGTCCATTTGGACCACGCTGGGGCACAATTCATAAAGGTATTGATTATTCTTGCCAGGACGGTGTCACCGCAATTGCCGCGTCGAAAGGTGGCGTTGTAGAGTTGGCGGAATTTGGCGCAGGCGGAAGCGGCTTCGGCGGGTACGGAAACGTAGTTGTAATCAATCATGGAAATGGATATTGGAGTCTATACGGTCATATGTCATCCATTACCGTACAGAAAGGGCAAAACATTGGAGTCGGTCAACAGGTAGGTGTTTGCGGAAGAACAGGGCAAGTAACAGGGCCACATCTTCACTTTGAGATCAAAACATCTTTGACGTTTGGTCAAGTCGACCCAGCACCTTATTTGCCGAAATAAGCGGAAAGAAAGGGAGGATTCGGGATGAAACAGGGAATCGTTGGTTTAATCATAGTTGTACTAGTGGGTATCAGTGTATGGTTATGGAATCAAAATCGTACCTTACAGCATAAAGTTGAGCAGACAGAAAAGAAATGGACGGAACAAGTAAAAGAGCTAAAAACAGAGAATCGAGCATTGGAAAAGCGTGTAACAGTTTTAACAGAAAATACCCAAGATAAAGGGCAAGAAGTAGCAAAACAGTTTGTAGAGCTGTTAATACAGAATGATAACAAGCAAAAAGAAAAGCCAGGATTTGAAAAGATCAAAGAAATAATAACAGGAGAAGCACGAAACAAATTATTAAATGCGCCAGAGGATGCACATAACCATATAGAAGATGATGGGTCTATGCACATTCAAACGAAAGCAAAGATAACGGATATGTATTACATTAAAACCGCTGATAATAAAGCCGATGTAACGGTTAAATATGATTATCTTGTAACGGTTGATGGAACAGAACAACAAGAAAAACACACCATGAAATTAAATTTACTATTAGAAGGTGAAAAATGGTTTGTAGAAAATTATGAGTTCCAAATCAATACAGGAATTGAAGGGCCATAGAGAAAGGAATGAGGGGAGTTGGTAAATAAAAATGTATTGCATCATATCGGGTATGAAATATTGCAAGAAACGTTTGTATTGATTCGAAATGTATTTTCCTATTCAAATCAAGATGAATACAGTGTGACATACGTGCGAGAAATTGTGGATGCCTTGCATAATATCCCGCATTCAATTCAGAAACAGCATGATAAATTCCTAGAATTTGAGTTCAAACTATTAGAAGAAACATTAATGAATATGGACTTTGGAAAGGTTGCCGCGCAAAAGATTCCCTATTTTAAAATGTATGCGGCACGTGTACAGCAATTGTTACAGAAGCGCTATAAAGAGGTGTAATCGAGTGGAAATGGGGCGATAAAAAATGATTGTATTGGGAATTGGGCTGTCAGTTTTGCTGATAGCCTTTTTATTTATCCAGGTATATCCGTTCCAGGAACAAAAGTTAGAACAGAGAAAATATGATGAATATGGAATCTGGATCATTATTTGTACAGGGGTATGTCTCTATGTTTCGCACCATTTTTTACAGGAAAACACATGGCAATGGGGTTTAAAAATCATAGGTGCAACTTTTTTTACAGGTTTTTCAATTGGATGTGTTGGAAAACAAAGTATACATGATTTTCAACACAAAAAGTTTCCATTCCAGAAAAAATGACGCCTCAAATTCGCTTGTAATTAATTTTAAAGGGATTGTTAATACATTTGGTATCGAATGAGTTTGTGTCCCTTATTCAGCCTTTTAAGTAGTTCAAATGAATTTTTAAAGAAAAAGAGGTGTGAAGATGATTCTTTTTAAGGTTATTGCATATATTTTGCTAAGTATAGGAGTTTGTACAGTTGTTTTAGCAGGAATAGCCGCGATTGTAAAGAAACAAATGATAATCGCAAATATGAATCTATTATTGGCCATGTATTATTTTTGTACGGGAAGTCTTCTGTATTTGTACACGTTATGGGAAACACAAGATATTTTCTTACAAGCCTTTTTGATTTTAATTGTGGGAATTGCAATAATCCGATTAAGAAAAAGCTGGTATGTACCGCAAATGCGTACCTATCTTCAAAAACTACAGGAGCAAGCGACAAATAAGAATGATCTGTGAGGAAATCTAGGAAAAGAGGAGTGGAGAAATCTTGATACATCAATATGAATTGAACTTTTCAGTGATGTATAGTGGCAAGGTAACAGGCTCACAATCTACAATTATTCCAGCAAGTTCTTTAGAGGAAGCAAATGAAAAATTACAATCGGAAGTAAAGCGGCGATTAGGAAAATGTAGTATAAAAGTTAATGCGTCTAGTTTATGTGTTTCAGAAGATAGTCGATATAAGATTAAATAAGATAATAAAAAAGTTCCCTAAAAAGGGAACTTTTTTCATAGTAACTCCGCATAATGCAGGCACATAATAATTGATCATTTTTAGTATAGAGTAAGAATGAAAGGAATGCATCTTTTAAATATGTAATGTTGATATTGATTTTGAAATTTGGAGCGGATCAGTACGTGTTTGGATAGAATTTTAAATGTATTGGACTATATTGCATCAATTTATGTATTGCATTTTTATTTGTATTTTGTATACTAAACGTGAGTTTTCCTTACTGTAGGCAATCTTTCAATTTCTATGAAAGCCAACTAATCTGTTAATTATGTATGGTAGCAAATAAGCTCTTATATCCGTGGATATAAGAGCTTATTTGCATATGGATCACTCTTTTATGTACAATGAAAGAAAAACATCATATGAGATGGGGAGAGGAAAACCCATGTCCAACCAACAATTAGTGAATTTACGCATTGATTTTGCTTTTAAACAATTATTTGGCACAAGTGGAAATGAAGATATTCTCATTGCTTTTTTAAATGCGATGTTACAAGATTCTTTAGAATCACCCATTGTTTCGTTACAACTAGAAGACCCACACTTGCACCGAGAGCATGAAGAGGATAAATTATCGATTTTAGATATTTCCGCTACATTAGATACAGGAACAAAGGTGAATGTAGAGATACAGTTGAATAACAATCATGACATGATTAAGAGAAGTTTATATTACTGGGGAAGACTATATACATCCCAACTACAAAAGGGGATGCCATATAGTTCTCTTCACAAAACAATTACAATTAATTTGTTAAATTTCGTTATGTTTCCTGAATACGAGGCATTCCACACAACAGGAATCCTATGGAATCAACAACAACAAAAGAAGTTAAGTGATGATATTGAAGTTCATATTGTGGAGATTCCAAAACTCATGCAACAGTGGCGGAATGAACAAGTTAATCCCTGGGAAGATTCTTTTGTTCGTTGGTTGTTATTACTTCCAGCGAATGAGGATGAACAATTAACTCAAACATTGGAGGATATTGCGATGAACCAAGACCCTATTTTACAAAAAGCCATGAATAAATGGGAACGTATGAGTCAAGATTCTTCTTTCCGACAAGCGTATGAAGCGAGGGAGAAAGCGTTGATGGATGAAGCCGCAAAATTTGCTTATGCAGAACAAAAAGGGATTGAAAAGGGCATTGAAAAAGGGAAAATACAGCTTATTCGTGGTATGCACAAAAACGGAATGCCAATAGAAGATATTGCAAAGTTTACAAATTTACGTATAGAAGAAATACGTAACATTTTACAAGCCTAAATGGTTAAAAATAATGAATATCCATTGCCATATAAAAACGGATACGCACTTTTAAAAAGGGTATCCGTTTTTATATGGATGATGGGTATCTCGCGTATATGCATCATACCCCGTAATCATCAGAATAGAAAATTAAAAGAGCGTAATTTTTGCTGATTTTATACATAACGGCTTCTCAGGATTGTGTATACCATTTAGTAAGAGCTTTTATCACTTTTCTTCTTAATCGTGGCTTTAACTTTGCTAAAGCATCTTGTAATTGATCATTTGCCATTAAAAATTGAGTATCTAGCATTAAATAATATGCAGCATCATTTACATATTTATTATGGCGTGTATATTGTTTCCCATAAGTAGTATGATTTTCTCTATTTTGATTCAAAGTTTCAATATTTTTATAACAAGCTTCTTTTTTTATGTCATATATATCTTTAGTTTTAAATGTTAGTTTACCTCTAGGGTGCCTATTTACAAACAAAATTTCATTTTCATATTTTAGACTATTGGGTGTATAAGAGGCTTTAGCATATTTGGTTAATAAAAAATCGGGGTGCATAATAATGTCTTCGACTGGGACTTTAAAACCAACCTTTATCAATTTGTGACCATAAGCTGTATCTAAATTCCTATTAAAGCATTGTCCAGATAGCAAAATATTTGTATCAATTTCGAATGAAAATTCTGGATTATTTAAACCGCCAATGTCTATTTGGCGTAGGACTTGTGCTAATTCGATAGTATTTAAAGAGCGATAAACTCGTATAAATCCCCCCTCTTCTACTAATTCACATACTTTTAGCATGTATTGAACATGATTATAGATATTCTGGATGTCTCTAATCGCTTCATAAAACATGTCATCAGGAATTGAATTTGCTAAGGACAAGGTATCTTCAAAGTATTTATGGCGATAAACATTTTGTCCATATTCAATGGGCATATAGTATGTCTCTTCATATCCTAAACGTCTTTGAATATTAAAGGCGAATTTAATTAAGGATGTTAGATAATATCTAGTAAAATTATACCGTTCATTATCAATGGTAAAAGGTACAATTTCTATATCATTTATTGTGCCACCTTCAATACAAGCACCCACTAAAGGAGAGCGTACCCGATAACGATAGAGGTTTGCCAAATTTGATGAAGTTGTATCATGGAAATAATATGTTTCTTGGTCTTCACAATCTTGAACGTATTTCATAAGCCCTCTCCTTGTATTAAGTGCTTATCTTGGTAATGTGAATTCTTTTTCTTTAGATGGATCTGCAGTCCAACAACTACTAATATTATAGGTTTTGCACATTTTATATGCCTCTTCACTCAGCCATTGTTTGGTTTTAGCGAGATTCTTAGGTCTAACTTTTTCCCCCCTTATTGTGTTGTCTCTCCAGTCATAAAAGTAAATTTTCTCCGGTTCTTCTACATCTTTTCTATAAGGTGCAAAGTCTCTTGGTTTTGGAAGCTGTCTGGGGCTTGTGGTATTTGGAATTTTGCTGTTAATTTCCTCATAAAATTTCTTTGGACTAAAAGGTTGTGAAGGACTTGAAGTTAATCCTAGTGCTTCGCAAATGTCCCCGTATTTGTCCCCTAAATACGGATTAATAATAAATCCTTTTTTGACGGCAACTTCAAAGAAGAGATTTTTATTTCTTACTCCAATAGCAAGTGCATGAGGCGTAGAATCTATTATGTAAATAATACTAAAAACAGCTTTATTAATGGTTATTGAAAATTTCACACGTTGAAGGTCTTGTTCGATCATACTGTTATACAATGGCTCTAGTCCTGTTAATTGCATTTGTAAAGCCCTCCTATAAAATAATGGTCCAATTATAACGTTTAATTATTCGGAATAATATAATTATAAACCATTTGCAAATTAAGGTAAAATAAAAAACAGAAAACAAGTTTTACAAAAGATACAAAATGTTAAACTCATAAGAACTAGCGATATCATGCGATTTTCTATGGTATTACTGTTTTTTTTTTCGCTATAAAATAAAAAGAAAAAGATTATCAGTTTAACAAAATATAGTTATTGTTAAAGTAAGTTTTACATATTGTAGCTTACAACAGAGTTTTAGGAGGTCAAGTTTTATGACGAAAGGGGGACGAAAACCTGGGGCAAATGAGCTAATTCGTTCAATAGAAAAAATTGAAGAAATGAAAGATTGGCTGTTGCAAAATTCCTCATATCGAAATTACTTTTTATTTTGGAATTAACACAGGTTTACGCATTAGTGACATTTTACGGTTGTGTGTAAAAGATGTTCGTGGAAAAGATGGCATGAAAATTAAAATGGAAAAAACAGATACAACGGTAGAAGTGTATTTCAATTCAGTCTTACAACAAGAAATTGCGAAATACACAAGCAATCGTGCTGATTCTGATTGGATTTTTCCAAGTCGTCAAGGGGATAAACCCATTACAAGACAAATGGTACATAATTTCTTGTATAAGGCGACCGAGGCTTGCGGTATTGATTCAGAACAATGGGGAACACATAGTATGCGAAAAACGTTTGGATATCACTATTATCAGAGAAAGAAAGATGTGTACTATTTGATGAAACTATTTGGCCATGCGACGCAAGGTCAAACTTTACAATACATTGGTGTCGAAGCTGATGAAATTCGTAAAACAATGGAGGATTTCACTTTATAAGAATCCAAAGGGGGAAACCAGAGTATGAAAGAGGGAAGATTAGAACAGGAAAGTAAATCCCGAAAGTACGAACGTATTTTTATCATCTCATTTCTTACCACGATAGTTCTTATTATTGGAAGTATAGTTGTTGTAGGGCATACAGGTTTTAAATACATAAAGTACTTGGCGGTAGCAATTATAGTCAGTATAAGTATTACTAATGATATACAAAAAAGATATAAGAAATATTCTAATTTAAGCAATAAAGAATAGGGGGGTATAGATGGAATGTGTAGAGTTTGAAATTCTAAAAAGTTATGAATCACCAACAGTTTATTTTTGCGAACATGAGATGAAAAATAGTTGTTTGATTGCAATTCCATCCTGGAATTGGAGTTTCTTAATAGATTACACGATTAATTTTATAGATGAAAAGCCTAGGTTAATGAAAGCATTGGAGAAGTATGTTTCTTATCATCTTGTGGAGAATGTTGCAGATGCATTTTATGACTACGCGTTTAGCCAATTCGATTAAGATTTTCATAAGGGGGAGCATAATGAATTTTAAAGGGGCGGTAAGTAGTATTTTAGTAATGGGATTACTATTTTCGGGATGTTCAGCAATTCAAAATTCAAATCCTGCAAAACAAACAAGTGGAACACAAGATATTGCACAAGTTATAGAGTTTCCATCAAATAAGTATCCGGAAACCGCGGCGCATATTAAAGATGCGATTGCAAGTGGCAAAACAGATATTTGTACAATTGATCGGGGTGGAGCCGCAGAAAGAAGAAAACAATCATTAGCAAATGTTCCAACGAAAAAAGGATATGATCGGGATGAATATCCTATGGACCTTTGTCGTGAAGGCGGAAAAGGTGCTGATATTAGGCATATAAAACCAGCTGATAATCGTGGCGCAGGCTCATATATAGGTAATAAAGTGGAGAAATTACCAGACGGGGCGCAGGTGAAAATTGTTGTAAAGTAAATTAGGAAATTGATTGCAATGGATATAATATTAAAGATCCCTAGTTACGGAATTAATTGTAACTAGGGATCTTTAATAAAAGTTTCGATCAACTTAATACATATGGATTTGTTTTTGACGGTTTAACTTTCCTTGCAAATTTAAATATTGAGGTTTTTCTTGTTTCTTCTCATCTATTACTATTTTTGAAACTTTATAATTTATATCGGAAAAAATAGCTATATGTTTGATCCCTTCTTCAAACTTTTGCATAACTTCCTCAACAAGTGATTTATTATAAATCGTAATAGAAACGGAAGGAATTCGCTTTATATTATCTTTATCTGCTTTTTCAACCCAAGGAGAATAAAGTGAAATGCTATGGTATGGGAATGTTTCAGTTGGTTTGTTTATTGATTTAATTCGACCATGAAGGCAAATGGGATGATCTGGAGATGTAGAAAGGTAGTCGAAAGCCTCCCTAAAATTCTCGGTATCATAAAAAAATTTATTCCAATCAATCTTTTTGTTATGAAATTTTAATACTACAAGATTACGTAATTCTCTGTCTTGATCTTCAAGTTGAGTACGTAACTGCATAATTTTTTTCATAGATGCAAGGTAGGAAGAAAGCTTCCCTTTATTTTCATAAACTTTTTGAGGATTCTTTTGTTTGGCACCTGTTGGTACTAAAACATCACTAGCTACAGCGCTGTTTTTCTTTTTGTGTAAAGCGTTTTTAATAACATGTAGTCTAAATTCATACTTTCCATTTTCTAAGCTAGTCATTAAGTCTTCTGCACTTCTTGCAATTACTTTAACTTGATCAGCAGTGTTGAATTGGCAAGTTTCAATATGTTTTTCTTTACCAGCTAAGCGAAGAAATGCTCTTACTTTTATTGTTTTGTCATTATATTTACGTTCGAACTCATCCACAAAACTAAGTTGTTTACGACAATTTTCATCAGTACAGTATAAATCAGTTTGTAAGGCTTCATTTTCTTGAATCTCATCAATCCCGACAATTCTATTTAAAAAGGGATGATAAGCACTAGACATTTTAATTCCCATTTTACACCCTCCTATATAAATTGAATGTTCTTTATTTTATAGTATCAAATATTTCAAGGAAGATAATGGGTTATTTTTAAAAACAGTTATTTTAGGGGTACGGAAACGATTCTGGGTATGAGGGGCCACTCTGGGGTTTAATTACAAATTAAAGAAAGAACTTTATTCAAGTTCTTTTAATCTACGATACAGAGCGGCCTGACTCACACCTGTAATCTGGCAGATTTCCTTAACAGTTTTATTGGTATGCTTCCTTAATTCAATCGCATGATTCATACCTGGGTGCTTGTCTGTATATTTCTTCAATCTTCCTCTATACACTCCTTTTTGTTTCGCTAACTTTATTCCCGCACGTTGTTTCTCCTTAATCATTTCTCGATCTAGTTCACTAAAGGCGGCCATGACGGTTAAAAAGAATTTTCCTGTTGGCGTTCTCGTATCTATTCCTAAATCTTATTGTTGAGATAAGAGAATTCTTTCCTTTATTTTTAAAATGATTTCATCAGGATTAATTTTTTTTGCTGATGGAACTCCTAAGATAAGAGAAGCACCCTCACTTGCATATACTTCTTCTCCATTTTCGTGAGAAACAACAAATAATCCTTGTCCTTCAAATTCAATATATATAATTTCTTTGATTTTTTTTACATTTGTTTGTATAGACCTATAGATTTTATATAAATCTTTACTACGGTTTTCTCCCCCCATACGTATAGGCTCTTGTTCGTTTGTAAAAATTAATCCCTCTGGGTTGTTTCTATTTAAAATAAACCATAATTTTTCATCTGTAGGCAATAAATATTCAGATAGATTTTTGGAGTCATTATTTATAATGTTTTGTTGTTGTATTTCATAAACATGGAAAAAAATGTGGATATTTCTAAAGTTGAATTAGACGTAAAATTATGATTTTGATGAAGTTGCTTGCCATCTTTTAATAGAGTGCCTTTACTATTTTGATAATCTTTTAGTGCTATCTTTTCAGGTGATTCTTTAGAGTTATCAGTTGCTTGAGCAATTTTATTCATACTTATTAATGCAATACTAAAAAATACAACTAAAATTATAGTTCTCGTTATTTTTTTCATAAACTTATTTCCCTTCTTATTTTCATTTAATATTCTCTACTAATATCTTGAACTGTTTCATTCCACCAAAATCTATCGTTATTTTTAAATGATTCAAAGTTATGTTGATAATGATCTCCATACCAAGGATCCATATAAGTAATATAGTTCATATTATTTATACCTTTAAAATAACCATCTAACACAAGAAAATGACCAATATTCCCTCCATTTTTCCAGTTAATAAGTGTAATCATTGGCTTATTGCTATTAATTTGGCTTCTAAACCCATCATAAGAAAGAGTTCCCCTATTAATTGTTGAAGTTAAACCAAAATAATTAAGACCATTTTGTATTTCTCTAGAAGTAGCTGGATAATTGTATAAGCCACCTTTTACATATCCTACAAATTGCTGTTGTGTAGTTGGTTGCCCCAAATAGTTTAAAACAGATACTGAAGTACCTGCCCAACACCAATTAGACTGCTGTTGTTTAATATTAGGAACATTTAATTTAACAGTTGTTGTAGAATTAGGTGGATTTCCATTTATAAATGCCGAAGCAACATATGCTTTTTTACCGTTTTTAAAAAAATAAAACCAACGATTATCTATACTTCCAGTCCAATAATCCTTTAATCCCTCTCCATATTCCCAACCATTGAAGTAAACGGTTTGATTTCCTTGAAGAACATCTATTATATTTCCAGTTAAATTTTTATTATCGCGCACATTTACTCCGATGGGAGCAGTTACACCTGAAAATTCAACTTCCTCGGCAAACACATCATTGACATTAGAAAAATTCCACAGAGATAAAATAAATGCAACTATAATTAAAATTCTTTGTGCAAGCTTCATCTTCTCACATCCTCATATGGTATGTTTAAAACACTATTAAAACGAAAAATTAAGTTGCTTAACTTTTTAAAATTTCAAGTACACACTACTTTTTTATAACTCATGATGTAATACTCCTTTCATTTTATTTCTATACTATTTTAATTTATTCAAATATCCTTATAATACATCTTGGAATTCTAATATGTAATAAATATGACACAATTAAAATCTAGTTTTGGAATGCTCTCTAGCTAATAAATAGGATCATAAAATGTGAGAAAGATAGTTAAACATGGCTGTTATAAGAAAATAGTAGATAGAAAAGGAATCAATCAATAATAAATCATAAAAATACCCCTAGAGAAATTTGCAGGCATTTTTTATAGATGAAGTATTCAAAATCATCCCTTCAACTCATTTTTTAGAAACATCCTTACGCCTTTTAATTTTAATATTCTGAATTCATTTTGGAAATAGACAATACTTTATAGATATGAATATGTAATTATTCATATCTATATAAATACTTTGAAAGTAATTGTATATTTAATTTTGTAATTATATTTTTTATTTTACTTATATTGAAGGGGGAAAATGTATGAAAAAAACTGTTATTACATTGCTTGCTGCAGGAACAATGTTAGGTGCGCCTTTTTCAACTGCATTTGCAGAAGAACAAGCATCCCAAAAAGAAGTAATGGATAAAATGGAAGTGCAACAAAAGAATTGGAATGAGGAACAAGGAAGTCCATCATTTCTTTCAGGTGAATTATCTGATAAAAAGGTAGAAACTCAAAAAGCAGTGAAAGAGTTTCTTGAAGAAAATAAAGAACTATTTAAGGTAAATCCACAAACGGATCTGACACTGAAAGAAGTGAAATCGGATGATTTAGGTATGAAACATTATGTTTATACAAGGTCTGTAAATAAGGTGCCTGTTGATGGTGCACAATTCATTGTTCATACAGATAAAGAGGGCAAGGTAAAAACAGTAAATGGAGATGTTCATCCGGCTGCTGCAGAAAGTTTAAAAGGTGATACAGAAGCAAAGATTACAAAAGAAACAGCGCTTTCAAATGCTTGGAAACATATTAAACTTACAAAAAATGATACATTAGTAAAAGTAGATGGAAACACATTAGACCAGGTAAAAGAAAACTTAGATTCTACAAATGAAAAAGCGGACTTAGTTGTATATGAAAAAGACGGAAAGTATTATCTAACGTTTAAAGTGCAACTGCAATTTATTAAACCTTATGGAGCTAACTGGCAAATTTATGTGAATGCAGAAGATGGATCAATCATAGATTCATATAATGCAGTTACAGACGCAGATAGCGCTCAAAAAGGATATGGATATGGAGTATTAGGGGATCGAAAAGAACTGAATACAACATTTGATAGTGTACAGAAAAAATACTATTTAAAAGACACAACAAAGCCTATGAATGGAGGCTATATTGAAACATTTACGGTAAATCATAGTGATGCAGATTATCCAGTTAACTATCGTCTACTGGATAATGATAATGCTTGGATAAATAAAGATCAAGGACCTGCGGTCGATGCTCATTATAATGCTGGAAAAGTCTATGACTACTATAAAAATATTCACAATCGTAACAGTTTTGATGGAAAAGGAAAAACAATTCGCTCTGGTGTAAATTATGGAGTAAATGTAAATAATGCATTTTGGAATGGGCAGCAAATGGTTTATGGAGATGGTGATGGGCGCATATTCTCTCCACTTTCAGGTTCCCTTGATGTTGTTGCGCATGAATTAACTCACGCTGTGACACAGTATTCAGCTGATCTTCGTTATGTAAATCAATCAGGTGCATTAAATGAATCTTTCTCTGATGTATTTGGATATTTTGTTGATCCAACAAATTGGGATTTAGGAGAAGCTGTATATACGCCTGGTATTTCTGGAGATGCACTTCGCAGTTTATCAAATCCTGAAAAATATGGCCAACCTTCTCATATGAGGGATTATCAATACCTTCCTGCAACTGAAGAAGGCGATAACGGTGGGGTACATATTAATAGTGGTATTCCGAATAAGGCTGCATATCTGACAATCAATGCTATTGGTAAAGAGAAAGCAGAAAAGATCTATTATCGCGCGTTAACAACATATTTAACACCAACAAGTGATTTTAAACAAGCTCGTACAGCTTTATTACAATCCGCAGCTGATTATGATGGCTATGGTAGTGCAACCTATAAAGCAGTAGAAAATGCTTGGAATCAAGTGGGCGTAAAGTAAATTAAAATTCGTTTATAATATTTTTATGTTTTTAACATTTAAATCATAAAAGGACCTATGTCTTGTTAATACAAGTAGGTCCTTTTATTGTATTAATTATATTTATTATATGTTATAATATGTATAAACGATAAATGGAGGTTATTATGAATCTTTCATCAAGTGTAAGCAATCAGGTACTAGATCAAACAATGATTTTGGTTGGACTGGAATCCAATTTAGCAATGATAGAATTTAACTTAGATACAGAGGTAATTTGGGTAAATGATCATTTTGCACAAGCTTTAGGTTATACAATCAGTGAAATGAAGAACATGGTACATAAACAATTTTGTCCCCATAGTTTTATAAATAGTAGAGAATATAATCAGTTATGGGAGAATTTAAAAAAGGGAATTAAGTTTCAAAAGAAAATTCAAAGAGTTGGTAAAAAAGGCGATTTAACTTGGTTTGAGGCTACCTATATTCCAATTAAAAATGAACAAGGGGTAGTAGATGCTGTACTAAAAATTGCAACGGATATTACAAATCGTGAAAATCAAACAAGAGAAGTTGTTTCACATTTAAAGAATTTATCTATAGATTTAGGAAGTAAAGTCGACATTAATTCTAAGGAAAATATGAAAGCGCTACAATCTTTAAAAGAACAGATTAACTTAGTAAGTGAAATTGCTCAAATGATTAAGGAAATTTCTTCCCAAACTAATATTTTATCTTTAAATGCAGCAATTGAAGCGGCAAGAGTAGGAGAACATGGACGTGGATTTGCAGTAGTAGCAGAAGAGGTAAGAAGATTGGCAAGTAATGTTGATGGTGCAATAAAAAAAATAAATTTAAATGTAGAGAGTATCACAAATGGTGTAACCATTGTTAGGAATGTGACTGAAAAATTACAAAGAGAAGTGATTAATAATCAAATTGAAATTAGTAATACTATGGAAAAGTTCGAAAATATTGTGGGGTGAATATAAGCATAAAGAACTATCTTTTGAAGTTAAGCTATAAATTATACATAAAAAAGAAAGGCATGTCTTACATGCCTTTCAAGTGATTACTATTTTCTAAAGTTTTAATAATTATGTTTAATAGTAAACTCGCTCTAATCGGATACGTAAATATTAAAATAGTAGGGATACCGCCCTAAATCCATTAACACTATTTTATGGTTTTCGTTTCTATTCACTTATAGTTTGGCTGTTACTGAATCCTACCTGATTAGAATTTTGCTTATATCCAAGGTTGCCTCGTGTGAAAATAAGGATAAGCAAAGCAATAAAGCCCAACCCTATCACTACAAATAAATCTGTATTCTTTAAAACAGGGTTGATGGAATGAGTTTGAGCCAGGCTAAACGTATTTACACTCGCATGAATCAACATAACAATAAATAAGTTACCGCGATGGCAGTTATAGGCCCAAGTAAGAATGATTGCGATTGGCAAGCACAGCAAAATAAAAATTGGTAAATGAATATATAGAATAGAAAGATCAGAACCCGGTCCTCCCCTTTGTGCAGCCGTTAAGAAATGTGGAAGGTGCCAAAAAGCCCACAAAACACTAAGGAGTAATGTAGCTTTTAACGGTCCAAACTTCGATTGTAATCGAGGCAAGGCAAAACCGCGCCATCCGATTTCCTCAGGAAAAGGTCCACCGAGAAAGAAAATAGCTATAAAAGAGAAGAAATAAGTTATAAAAAATTCAGAATTAATGCCACGGAAAGCAGGTATACCTCCAGTTAATATCACCATGCCTAGAAACATTACAGCAGGGATAACGATGAGAGTAAATAAGTACCACTTCCAACCGATTTTAGTAGATATGATGCTTTTTCTGATCTTTTTCCACGAATCTTTACCTTCAAGAGTTCGAAACATGATATACGCTGCTAACATAGGGCCTGCAAATGCATTGGCAAAAAAGAAAATATCAAACGTTTTTATTTTAGGTAAAATACCCCATTGAGATAAGATAAATGGAATTAATACAATCCAGGAGAATAAATATGCCATTACAAAAAATGAAGTTAATGGATAGGATTCTAAATACCCTCTCAGACCTGTTAATGAGTTTTTTAATTTTGTTAAATATTTCAGCATAATCACCTCTTCAATTATAAAATACTGCGATATGTGCTAATTCTACATGTTTTTATACAGAACCTTTTTTCTATAGTAAAGTTAAGTTTTTAAGAAAGGAGCTATACTTTACTATAGAAAAATAGAAATTTTTATAATAATTTCATTCATTTCTTTATCTACCTTGAACACTTTCAGAACGTATGTAATTTGTTTGCTTTTTAACTCTTTGTAAAATGAAATCCTAAGATAATCAGATATATAAGTGGCAAGTTTTTACCTTGTAAAAATCTATTGATTTTATATGAAATTTTTATATACTAAAAGTGAGTTTCTAACTGTAATTAGGCAACATAGTAATCTATTATATGTATGGAAAAAGAGATCGGAATATCCGATCTCTTTTTCGTATAAGGGTTAAGATTAGTTGCTACTCCAACTCATATTTATTTTATGTCTAAGAATAAGAAAATTCAATCTCATCACTTATTTCTCAATATATTTCGGTAGTTTCCATATTAAAAAATTCCTACCATTAAAGTAGGAATTTTTAGAAAATGAATGAAATTTACACAAAAATCGAGTCTCGCCCACTCAACCTTTTTATGTTATAAGAAACGTCATTATTTGTCAAAAAGCATTTGCTATAGAATAACAAATGCTTTTTGTTGAACTTGAATTGAACACTTTCAGAAAGTATTTATATTGTTTGCCTTTTTCTCTTGAAAAAATGTACCCTCAATCACTAATTTTATCATAAGATATAGAAAATGTAGCGTTTTAATATCAAAAAACTCATTGGTTTTATATGGATTCTTTCTTTATAATAATGAAAGGTAGCTCCCGAATGCAGATAGGCTCTCATGCAAGAAAAGCAAGAGAGCCTATCTACATAAAAAAGGACAATTTATTTGGTGTAAGGGGTTTAATGACAGCTTGTTACTACAACCCGTTTTTATTTCAAAACAATTAATCAGAAAATTCAATCTAAATTCTTCTCAATATGGCTTTTCATATTTTTGAATTATAATATAATTAATTCTTTTTATTTCTATATCTGTCTCTTATCTTTCTGTTATGAATCCTTATTGAATTAAGGATTCTTTTTTTACTATCATTTTTTGATCTAATCGATATTTTCCCATTGCTTCATAAATTAAAAGGTCTAATTTTTGACTAAAATCAATTACTTTTTGATGGCTAAATCCATATTTTTTACAAGATAGCTCAATTCTTTTTTTTGATCTTCAATCATGTCATGTAGCGTTCTAATATCCACTTTCCCCGTTAAACTCCTTTATGTAGAATCTTGATAAAAAATGTACCCCAAAAATTGCAAACAAAAAACAAGGCTGAAACCAACCTTGCCCTAAAGGAAAAAAACTTAACTTTTATATATAGAGTACATTATGTATGTAAATTTTTGAAGTGGGATATATTCAAAAAGGATAAAAGCGCTATAATTGTAAAGTTTTTTGTATTGTTTTTGTTTTATAAAGAAACAGTCGAAATCGCTTGTTTATAAAGGAACTGTTGCTTTCCATTGCTGAAAACTAATACCGAAAATTTATCAACAGCGATAATTTTTCCAGGTACTCTGACACCGTTTATTAGAAAAATCGTCACATCTTTCTTTTCTTCTATTAACGTTTCATAAAACTTCTCTTGTGTATACATCATTTTAATGGTTGCAACTCCTCTCCTTTTTGGGAACTGTTCATAGCTTCTAAGAATACATATTCTTTTACGGTTAGCTCAACCGTTGGGCAATATTCAACCTTCGATAATTCGTGAAATAGAGAAAGGTTTTTGTGTAGTTTTTGAATCATTTCATCTAGAGTGATGTCTCCTACACCATACTCGATTACTGGATTAAAAAATACGTCTATATCTATTAAACTTGGTTCAATTTGGGAAACAATTTCTTGTACTTTTGGCAAAATAATTGTTTCATAACGTTGTTTGAATAGTTCTAAGTCTTCTGGTGCGGGTTCATTTTCACATAGCTTTTTGAAAGATAGTACACGAATATCATTTTGTAATGAATCAATACGCTCATCATAAAAAGCCTTGTCGAACCCTTCTTTGTCAGCAACATCATAATGAAGTTCTGTTTGTGATCTACGCTTTTTCTTATAAGAATCCATGAGGATTTTCTCTTTTGCATTAAACATCATGATAAAAACAGTACGTTCTAAATTCATGATTTGGTTTGCTACGCTTAATGTTTCATCTAACACTTTTGCGCGTTCTTCTTCATTTAACTTTTTTATAGAGGATGGAACAAGGTTTTTGACATTCTCAAATGACTCTGAATTTATAATGTGTTGAAGAGAAAATTGAGCGACCTCTGGTAAACAAGGATCAGTTGTTTTGTCTAAGAGTAACAAATCTTTAATCGTTCGCACTGTATTTTTGATCTCTTTTTGAGCTTGGCGAACTTTTTCTATGCTTCTTTCCATGTATTCTGGTTGTTTAAGACGATTGAAAATGTATTCTCTTCTTTCTTCAAAATGTTGCTGTAAAAGTGACATAGTTGTTTCCTCCTCTATTTTCTGAATTAATTTAAAATTCCTCTTATATTGTATCATTAAAGTTTATGAATTGGGGACGATAGCAAGGTTTATTTGCAAAGACAAGGTTTGAAATTGCATATCAGACAATCAACGATACATATTCTTTACCAAAGCAATTACCAAAGTGGATATCAACCTTATAACCAAAGAATCTATCATGATAGCACTATCAAAAGAAATCTCTGATTATCACATGTTTTTAGGGCATTTTGAGTTTTGTTTATAGTAGGAGAAATGGAATGAGAAAAAGGAGGGAGAACAATGAACAATTCTTATGAGATTATTGGCAATCAAATTAAATACTATTTGAGGGATGATCCAACGAGAGGATGGAACAACATACCTAGTCCGCAATTTCGAAATATGAAAGAAATTACAGAATGGTGCGGAAGTTCAACAAACGAAATTATGTGTGGGTGGGATGCACTTAATCAAAATGCAATGAGTACAACGGATACAACAGATTTCCTATATAGGTGGATTAGTTGGTATGTGACAGAACCATTAGACAGTACAGCACAAGAAATACGAAAGTTACCAGATGAACTTGCAAGTTTCATAACAAATGTACCTGTTGATACATTTGAACTCATTAAGAATACCTCTCATATGGTGTTAGATTGTATATACTTTGTATTAAACTGGATACCCAATTTGTTAACGATATTCTTTTTTTAGGAGGGAAAACATGCTGAATCGAAAAGAAATTATTTCTTTTCAAGCCTTTATGGACCAATCGTATAAGAAGAAAAAGAAAACAAAAATATATAGTATTGGCCCTATTAGTCCGTTCACATTTTTTCATATGTCATCACCGCTCGTTCATACGTATGTAGCCCTGGGAATAGTTGGCAGCCTTACAATTGGAGCTGTTTTATTAGAGAAATACTTAGTACGAAATGATTATGTTTTTGCATCCAATCTCCTTTCTAATAGCCTATATTATGGTGTAAGAATTGGAGGCATTGGGTTAATTGGGTATGTATTTATTCGCATTTTACTTATGTTGTAAGGAGGGTGAACAATGAAAAGGTGGTTAAAGAAGAAAAAATATAAATATCAGTTAGAAGAAGTATTTAAGAAAGCAAGGCTATACGATGAACATATTACACGAGGTGGAAAGGTCCCCATTTATCCTACGATTCATGATGTTTACGAAGGGAGAGAAAGTGTACGGTACACTTTTACATTGCCAAATGGCGTTGATCCAGCCCAAATTCATAAGAAATGGTTTTGTTTTCAACAAATACTAGGCGAAAATCTTATGATGGAAGGCGATATTAAAAAGTTCGTACTCCATGTATTTCATTCTAATGCGAGCTTACAGCCTTACGATTACAGTTATAAACAATGGCAACCATTATTGAAACAATATCGTCTTCCTGTGGTAGTAGGGCGGGATCAATTCGGAAATGCGATTGTGTATGATATGGTTGATTCAAATACACCTCATTTACTCATTGCGGGAGAAACAGGAAGTGGAAAAAGTAGTATGGTGCGTGTAATTTTAGCGACATTAATCCAACATATGTCACCAAATCATTTACATTTATACCTGGGAGACTTAAAAAATTCAGAGTTTCATTTTTTAAGAAGAGTGAAGCACGTGAAGTATGTTTGCATGGAAGAACATGAAATGACAACTATGTTATCAAAATTATGGAAAGAGGTATTGCATAGAAGAAAGCTAATGGAGGAATATGAGCTGGGTCATATTGATGAATTCAATCAAATAACAAAAGATAAACCTTTACCCTATATTTTTATTGCTATTGATGAAGTAGCGATGCTACAGGACGAAAAGGAATGTATCACCATAATAGAAAAAATATCAGCTGTCGGCAGATCGCTTGGTATCTTTCTTATGCTCAGTATGCAACGTCCAGATGCAAAAATACTTGATGGTAAGTTAAAGCTCAATTTGACGGTAAGAATGGGCTTTAAATGTGCGGATTTAATTAATAGTAACATTGTGGGGACGCCTGGATCAGAAAATTTAAGTCAATCGGGCCAAATGGTTTTAAAATTAGATGGTTTAAAAAAGGTGCAAGCGCCTTTTTTGGCATTGGACCAGGCAAAAGAAATCATAGAACCGTATCGTTTATCTAAAGAACAAAGTGTAAAGAAGGAAGAACAAGAGCATCAAGAAGATAAAGTCTTTGGGGTGTTAGATGATGTTAACGAATAGAGATAAACAAATTATAGGCCATTTACAGCAATTTAGATGTATGTCGCGTGATGATATTATTGACCTTCATTTTAGAAACGTGAAAAATGCAGTAACATGCTGTAATACTGTTACAAAGCGGTTAAGCCGCGAAGGATATATTGATGTAGATACATCACAACGTCCATACGTGTATTTCTCCTATCCAAATACCATTCGTAAAGGAAGCCAAAAGATATGTCACTTTTTAGCGATTGTGGATGTATATAAGCAGTTATTACGAACCGAAAGACCGAAAATTTTTCAAGTAGAACCTAAATACAAAAAAGGTTATATGGAACCCGATATATTTACCATTTGGCGTAAAAGCCCATTTTTTATAGAAGTCCAAAACTCCATTTATAATAAGGCTACGATCCAAACGAAAATAAAACGTTACGAATCGTATTATCGTAGCATGGAATGGAAAAAAGAATCCTGGCAACCGAAACATAATATGGTATTTCCCTCACTTTTAATCCTTACTGACCTCAAATATCCAATCTCTAGTTCTAATTTCCGTATTTTTCAAGCGCCCTCTATTCAACATTTTCTTGCACAAGTACAGCAACCTAAAGACATTTCGGTTCAAGTAGGTTCAGTCAAAGTAAAATTATGAAAGCACAAGATACTGTTTCTTGTGCTTTTTACATATCCCAAAAGTCATTGATTTTGGCGTAAGGATCAATTTTTCTAATAGCATTTAATAGTTTTTTCATGATTTCAGGTTTTGGGATATAATTTGTATCTCTACATGCTTTACTGATGGTTTGAACAGAAACCTTTGACTTTTTGGCTAGTTCCTGTTGTTCGATTCCTTGCCGATCTAACCATTTTTTTAATTTAGTTCTATTTTTGCGGAAAAACATTTATTTCACTCTCCTGTCCTTATTTTTTTATTTACAATTATGGACAGGAAGTTAAATTCATATACAATTCAATTCAACTTAAATTTAAGTAAAATACAAGAGAACGAGATTCATAAAGTATTTACACGAACGATTTATTGATAATTTCACTTGGAATGAGGTATACATACAATGCAAAGATTTGACTTACGCATCATACAACAAATCTTTGCAAAGCACTTTCCAAAGAAATTTAACTTAATCTGTATCTAGAGAACATGCAAAAGGACTATTTTGTTTTACTCGCATAAGATAAATAATTGAAAAATGGATAAATTGAAAAGCTGTGGGGCATATTACGTTTTGAACATTAACTCAAAATTGTTATTGGAGTGGAAAAAATGACAGGTTTATTGGTTGTATTGGCTTGTACAATTATATTTTATCTTTTAACACAAATTCTTACTCCATCATCTACTTATAATCCCAATAATGATTCACAACGGGCAAAATGCTCTAACAAATTAGAAAAGCGAGTATATGATGCATTGCGCTTTAAAGGTTATTATCCAACTGTACAATATAAAGTACCTAATAAACGTTTTAAGTTAGATTTTGCGTTTTTTTCTCCGAATGGTTTAAAAATAGATGTAGAAATTGATGGGCCTTTTCATCGGACACCAGAAGGAATCAAACGAGACAGTAGACGGGATAAATACATGAAAACAAACGGATGGAAGGTAATTCGTATTACTGACATTGCATTAAATAATGGGTTTGAAAAACAAATACTTTTGTTGGTGGCAAAATTAAATGAATTAGGAATAGAACCTTCTACAAAATCAGAGCTTGTTTTGTTAGAAGAAAAATAAAGACGTATGATGAAATTATCATACGTCTTTATTTTTTGAAAAGAGCCTAGACCAGAATCCTTGCTTTTGCTCGTGGGTGGCGTCTATAAGTTTTTGTGATTCTAGCATTTTATCAAAATTTTATTTAAGAGTATATCAATGCTATAGCACAAGGTGAATGCGTGGTTATTAGAGAATAAACTAAAGTAATGGGAAGACAGAAAAAAGATACTCTAAGAATTAACAGAGTAATTAAATGGAATTAGGGATCCCTATAACAAAGATCAAAATTAACGGGTGCTATAGTATTGATACAGGTATGCTGAGTAGCTAAAGCGAAGACTAATAGAAAATAATACGGAGCGCCATGGGATTCCCTTGCGAGTATTAAGCAGGAATTGAGAGATAAAAAAACTTACTTGCAAGTGGGATTAAAAGTGTACAATGAGTATTAAGGATTAGTAAAATGATACTGCGGTAAGAGTGTAGCGATACTATAATGGAGGTGGTTGAATGGTGAACAGAGATGATGTTGTAAGTGAAGTATATTTAAAAACAATAGATGTCTCCCGTATCACCAATCTAGCAGAAAGTACAATCAGAAAATATAGCTTAGAACTCGAAAAACAAGGCTATGAGTTTAATAAAGATGGGGATACAAGGCTGTATCATGCTGATGATGTAACAGTTTTTAATACTTTGAAAGAGATTAGAGAAAAAACTAAGGTTTCATTGAATCACGCTGTTAGCGTGTTGATGACGCAGCACTCCCGTGCGACACAGGGTGTAGCGCGTTCGGAGGTTGCTGTGACAAGGGTTCAAAGTGAAGAGGAGCGATACGCGCTACAATCCATATCAAGCGAAATCAGGAACTTCCTAGAAGATATCAAGACTGAATTTATAGGTTTTCGAAAAGAACTTGAAATTGAACGTCAAAGCAATGATTTATTTAAACAAGAGCTTGAAGCGGAGCGTGAAAAAAATCAGGAATTAGAAAAGAAACTTGATCTTATTATGACGGAATTAGAAAAACTCAATGCCAAAGCTGATATTTCTAACCAAGAACCCAAAAGGAAGAAGCTATTTGGGATATTTTAAGTTTATACAAAACAAAAAGAGTTGCTCTCATACAGGCAACTCTTTTTGTTTTAGAAATCAGGATCTTCTAAATCGTCTTCATCTAATGAACCTGTAATGTTGGTATTAGTGATTAATTGTCCCATTTGGCCTACATCTTTTAATAAATCGCCTGCCAGAGAATTATGGGTATTTTCATCGCTTTGCATAAGAACAGCAGATACAGGAGCCACCTGGAGATCTGAAATGGTTTGTGTAATATGTTTTATAGCGTTCATCATTTGTTCTTGGTTTTTTGAGACTTTTAGAAGTTCTTTTTTTGCATCAAAGGGCTCTTTTTGTGTTAAGTCTTGTTCAACTAATTGAATAATATAAGTTGCAAGCTTTTTTGAGCGGGCTTTTTGCTCAAGGTGATTATAAACTTCTTCGCTCATGTGATCTGTTCGAAGCCCAAACACTGTTTGTTTCTCGGTCTTTTTAGTACGTCCCATAATGCGGCTCCTCCTTTCTGACTATACTTATTTCTCTGTTTTTTGCAGCATTTCACCGCGACTTTTTACTTCAAGACCATATAAATTTAATTTACGTGAATCTGGTAAGAAAATATGATTTGCTTGAGCGATTTCAGCTCCATACATTTCTTCAATGACTTCATGAATGCTAGTTTCTAGTATTGGGGCAACACCACCGAAATAAACATATTTATAAACTTTATCAGCTGGTGCAGGCATTACATCTTGGATTTTTAAAATTAGAAACTTAGCAAACTCTTTTAAGGAAGAGCGAATTTTTTCCGTTAAATCTACGCGCTGACCAGTGTTTCCGTCAACTAATTCCATTTTGGGTTTTTGGAAATTGTTCACTATAAATGTTTCAAATGAACGTAAATCAGAGAATTTTTCTAAGAACTTTTCTTTTCTTAATTTTTCAATATGAGATAGATAAGATAATTTGTCTATCGGTTGCATTGAATCACGGTTCTTAGGTGATTTTAAACCGGCTGGTGATAATACTAGATCAATCGTTCCGCCACCAATATCAACAAGTACTGTATCGTTGTTATCGAATTGTCTTGCTTCTTCACGATCTTCTAATTCGAAATTCTTTTTAATTGCTAAACGTGCAATTTCTCCTTCGATACGACAAGTTGCCTTTTCTACAGTTATTTTTAATGTTTTTTCCATTCCTGGTGTATGTATTGTAACTTCATGCTCTCCAGCAAATCGTTCCGCCATTGCATTTTGCGCTTCACTAAATTTAGCTGTTCGTTTTAGTAACCATATAGGTAACATTGTTTGGAAATATTCAATTTCAACTGTGTTGTCATCTGATTCACGAGTTTCATTAATAGCATGATAGAAAGAAACAGCTGATAAGAACATTACGTAAGGGATAGGACTTGTAATTTTATCATGGAGTTTATTGACATGATTGTTAGCTAATGCATGTTTTCCAGCTTCGTCGCCAACTAAGAAGAATCGTTCAGTGTCTTCTCCTGGGATTGTTGTTGAAATAAGTAGGCGAGATAATAATTCTTTAGGATTAGTAATGGTTGCTACAAAATGTGAATCAGCTTCGTCTTTACTGATTTCTACAACGTTTGTAGGAGTTTCGATATAGAAACCATCAATTAAGTTCATATCAAGTGAGTTACCAGAATCCTTATTCATCATAGTAATTTTCATTAACTATTCACTCCTTTAGTTATCTTGTTAACAAGATAACATTTTTTTAGCATTATTGGAAGTATATTTTTGAAATAAGTTAACAAATAAAAATAATAATAAATACCGTAAATATGAGGTTTTATTATTATTTTTATTTTTAAATATCAATTAAAGTTAACAATAAATTTATTGTTAACTTTAATTGATATTTATGAGTTTTTTACAATGTATTTGTATCTTTTCTTTTTTTCGGTAGAAAATTTCCCTTATACAATGAGGTGATAAGGCTTCTAACCACAAAAACTACGGAGATAGTCAATAAATTAGAGTTTGATAGAACTCTTTACTTAGGAATCCCTCGTTCTAAACGAAGTTAAAGTTAAGGTAGTTCAATTTATCATTAATTTAATAGGATTTGTATGTGGTTTTACACGCTTTTTGACAACCCTCTATTTTCTAATTGATAAAATAGAATCCAAATATTACTAAAATTTAAATAAATATTTATAAAAATTCAAAATATTAACAAATCTTACAAAAGTGATATATTTAATGTGTAACTTATAAATTACTTAAGGGGGATTAATTATGTTTAAGAAAGTGATAGTAAGTACCTTAGCAACAGGTTTATTATTCTCGGTTAGTGGAAATGCATTTGCTGAATCGCTAGATTATGATTCAGTGAAGTATGAAATCAACGCTGCAGTTAAGGCATCGGAATTTAAAGATATAGCAAAGATGCCTATAGATATGAAAAAGGTAACTTCCACCGATCCCTATAATTTAGATAAAAAGAAGGGTAGAGTACATAAAGGCTTTGATTTTGCAGCACCACAAGGAACAAGAATAGATGCAATTCAATCTGGTAAAGTAGTTTTTGCTGATTTTGGAAGCAAAAATAATGGGTTTACTGATTATGGTAATGTAGTAGTTATTGAACATACCCATAATAAAAAGAAACTTTATACCTTATATGCCCATATGAGTAAGATGTCAGTGAAAAAAGGTGACACAGTAGAAGCAAGTCAAAAGATAGGGGAAGTTGGTAAAACGGGAGAAGCGACAGGGAATCACCTTCATTTGGAGGTAAGGACAGATACACTTCATGGTGAACGTGTAGATCCAACTAAATATTTACCATCATTTAAAAAATAATAATATGTAAAACTTTTAGGCTAGTAGTCCTTGTATGGAATAGCTTAAAAAAGCCCTGTTTTTGCTTGCAACAGGGCTTTTTTATTTAGTCGGGTAAGCGGGGGGCATCGCTGCCCCCAACTCCCCTCAGAACCGTACGTGACAGTTTCCCATCATACGGCTCAAGCCTTCTTTTTATCCGATTTCAGTCCCTTTAGTATAGGCAAGGTAAGTGAACTAATTTTAAGTTTAAATTAGACAATATGAGGTGTTGCGGAACAGGCATGTCTTTTACGACTACCTTTTCCCCGTTTTGTAGTGGAGTTTTGCAGATAGCGCAGCGGTAACCTTGTTTTCTAGCCAGCTTCATTCTATCCATCGTGTTTTCCGTATCAAATACCTTACGGTCTCTTTTTTCCCAGTATTCTTTCAATGTTGGGTCATCAGGACTATTTTTGAATTTCACCATGTTGTGTCTCTCAATCTTAATCCATGACATATGTAAGAGTTGGATATTTGTTTTCGGGCAGGTTGGTGTCCAAGCATTTCCACCATGATGTGGATGCCTGTAATATCTTGCATATATCCATTTCCACGACTTCTTTGGATGGAGCTGTCGAAGATGTTTGCCGATTCTCCAATAGATATAGCTATCCATTGTACCAAAGATTTTCTTAGAAACGACATGTTTCCAGTATTGCCCGTATCCTCTGATAATAGGATTAAGCACTCGGATGATTTCTCCGATGGGTTGACCCCTCATGACACGTAAAGTATCTCCAATTTTCTTCTTCGCTTTCTGTCTACTGCCCTTACTTGGTTTGATGAACAGTTTATTCCCCTGTTCAGTTTGGTACTGCCGAATCAAGAATCCTAGGAACTCAAATCCTTCCTCAATATGTGTAACCTTCGTCTTTTCAGGGCTTAATTCCAATCCCCTGTCCTTTAAGTAGGGACGAAGTCTCATATATACAGAGAGTGCTTGTTCTTTTGTCTCCGTTAAGACCACAAAATCATCTGCGTAACGGATAAGGGTAAATTTGCAAGCAGGATTCATAATATAACTATCATTAGCTTTATAGTTTTTCTTGTAAGTAATTCCCAAGGTTTCTTCCATTCCATGAAGGGCAATGTTAGCGAGAAGTGGCGAGATAATTCCTCCTTGCGGAGTACCTTCTTGCGTTTCCGCGAAAAAGCTTTGCTCCATGTATCCCATCTTGAGCCATCGCTTCAATAGTTTTCTTCCTGGGAAGTAAGAAGTTTGTTTGAGTATCCACTCATGGTTGAGATGATCAAAACAGCCCTGAAAATCTCCTTCAAATATCCATTTCTTCTTTGTGCCCCCGTTGATTCTATTGAAAATGCTTCGTATGGCATCATGGGTACTTCGCTTAGGACGAAACCCGTAAGAAATAGCTTCAAATCTGGCTTCCCACTGTGGTTCAAGGGCATTTCGCACTATATTTTGATATACCCTATCCTTTATAGTTGGGATGCCCAACGGTCGCAATTTTCCGTTTTTCTTCACAATGTATATACGTTTTGCTGGTTTTGGTCGGTGTTGTAGCGTATTTAACTTTTTGAGTTGCTCATAGAGAAGATTTCTTTCTCTGCGACTCAAGGCTGTATGTTCATCAACACCTGCTGTTCGCTTTCCTTTATTCTGCTGTGTTACTCGTCTAATTGATAACAGTAAGTTTGCTTCGCTTCTCATGAGTAAGCGTTGAAGTTTTCTTACCTTTCTTTGTTGCTGTAACTGTTCGGCACGGTAAATTCTTTGTCGTAACTTCGTCACATACATCTGAACTGCTTTCCAGTTTGTATACGAGACGTGCGCCGACGCTCGTTCTGAGGTGTTCATAACTGCACGCTCCTATTCGTCAGAAGATAACTTACAAATGTATTTCCATGTTGAAGACCTATAAGAAGTGGGCTCCCTTTCAGGCTTGTCATGGGTTTGTCCGTAAGGACGACAATATCCGCTCAGTTATACATATTTCTATGCTTTCCTGTTTCCTTTCGGCTAGCGGCTTTTGCTTTCTCTTATATCCTTTACCCTCTGCCACATCGTTTGACTTTACAGTCATCCTACTGCTTGCGCAGATGACATAGGGCTTACCAAGTTTCACATTCCACAGATACGACAGGGTTAGGTGGACTCTTTACTCCGGATAAGTTGCGGGATGCAACGCGGCAGTATTATGAGAATGCCTTTCCTCTTATCAAGACCTGGGTAGAGCTGTACATTATCCCAAGCTAACGATTACGAAGCTTACGAGCCTTCACTCTCGTTCACCGTACCTGTCTTCTCCTAGCGGTATTCCGAGTCATGTACAGACTCTCTGTTTCCACATTTCCTCATGCAACCCACGAGCCCGTTACCAAGTCCGCAGTTTCGGATGGAGATAGACTTTGCATCTAATCTAGTAGCAGAAGCTACCCTGTGGGAATGCGACTTCTTGTCGCACCATAACAATTGTTATCAGAGGTGTGCAAACAACTGAATGCAATGTAATCTTAATTCGAGTTTTTTCAACTCTTCTTCAGGAATATTTCTATATTTATAATGAATCGTTTTTATATCATTTCCTTAGAGATGATATTATTGATTATTGCACGATTCAACCTATTAAAAGCAAATCATGTAATCTTTAAAATCCTTCGTTAACTAGCTCTTTTATTGAGTTTAATTTTGAAGAAAGCTCGATAAACCATTCTTCGTCTCCTGTTAATAATGCAAGGTCTATCAGATAAAGGATTTGCTCCTTATTGATTACCTTTGATTCAGGAAGTTTGTTAACATGTTTACTAAAGAGTAAAATCGCTTCGTTTATTGTGTACTTGTCGTCACGTTTCACAATACTAACTGTAACTATATCTTCCGCTTCATCAAGTGATACAATGTAACCAACTATGAATTCGCCCTCATTTGATATTCCACGAACCCAATCTCCTACTTTTACAACTTGATTATTATTTGACATCATACTTTTTCACCTTCTTATAAATATTTTTTGTGACGATAAAAACGAAATTAAACTGTAATATTTTCCATTACATTTCAATAGTAAGAACTTACGGCTCTATATAACAAGTAAGCCACTTAACGTTCTTGATTGATAAGATCCACAACTTCTTTCATTGTGTAATTCTTTAAGTATTCACCTAGATGTTCTTCCGCACCTAAGAAAATAGTGAACAGCACTTTTCGCATGTTTGAACCTACAATACACTGATCATTTGATTCTGGGCACTTAGGCTGCAATGCACCTTCAGAGGTTATTTGATAAATATGCCAAAGATTAACTTCATCTAAATCTCGGGCGAAAATAAAACCGCCACCAGTCCCCTCTTTCGATTGTATAAACTTATGTTTTTTTAATAAACTTAGTACTTTGCGAATACGTACTGGGTGAACACATGCACTTTCTGAAATCGCATTACTTGTTGACATCCGGTCTGGCTGTAAAGCTAAATAAGTTAAACTGTGTATGGCCAAAGTAAAGTCGCTGCTCATTGTTTTCCTCCTACGATCAAAAATATTGTTTCTCCTATATTAACATACTGTAGCCATAAATATTACAGATAGGTTAGTCAAACGTTAAAATATATAAGAACCACTCTTAGCATAAAGAAATAGATTCCATAACTCCCTTTAGCTTTTTAAGTTAAACATACATTTAAAGACTCCATTGTTTCTTCACTTGCTCTTCTGCCAATTGTTTAATTTTTGTCCATATCGTATCTTTGCTTACAATAACATTTGTTTGATAATTTCTATCATTATAATTGACTGTAACACATACTTCTATCATTTCCTGCTTCCTCCTTTCAAACAAATTTCTTATCTATATTTAAGTCCTGAAAAGTCTTGGATTTAGTTATAATCTCTAACCTATAACTTCATTTTTTTGATAATCATATTTAAAAATCCCACTGTTTTTTGACTTGTTCTTCTGCCAATTGTTTAATTTTTGTCCACACCGTATCTTTGCTTACAATAACATTTGTTTGATAGTTTCTATCTTTATAATTCACTGTAACGCATACTTCTATCACCTTCAGTTTCCTCCTTTCAAAAAATTTCTCTCTCATACCATTACTTATTAATTAGCCAACTTTTGCAGTTCAATATTTAAAAATGTTCGAACGCTACGTGGTAAAAATTTACGAATTTCTTCGTCATTAAAACCAATCTGTAATCTTTTCTCGTCCAGCATAATTGGGCGACGCAACATTAGCGGATGCTCAATTATTAATTGATAAAATTCATTCAGCGAAAGCTCATCTATATTTATATTTAAGTCTTGAAAAGTTTTGGATCTAGTTGAAATTATTTCAGTGGCACCCTCTTCAGTTAAACGAAGAATGGATTTAAGTTCATCCACTGTCATAGAATTGGATACGATATTTTTTTCAGTATAATCAATTTGATTCTCTTCCAGCCATGCTTTCGCTTTTCGGCATGAACCACAGCTTGCTGTTGTATATAAAACCACCATATTTCACTCACTCCTTTAATGTTCTTTATAAAATGTACACTTTAAATATCGTTTGTTGAAATGTATTAAAAAAAATTACAGTTTAGAATCAAATTCACGTAATGTTAGTTATTCGGCAATGTTTCGTTTATTTTTTACTACTCAGTTCTTTGCATGCTTCTTTTATAAAATAGTTGAAACTACATTTTACAGATGATGACAACTCACTTCTTAAATCTATACTGTAATTTTAAACCTTACAGTTCTATTAATCAAATGTTAAGTCTTGGATTAATTAATCATTTTTTGTGAATGTCCCCATAGTGTTATGCCGACCCATTCTAAATGCACTTCAAAGTACATTTTATTCATTTCTTACTTACATGTGTTAGTATGAACGATATTCCGCATAATAAAAAGTACGTACTTTAAAGTGTTATAGGTACTAAAAAGTAACATATAAACTTTCTAGTGCAGTTCTACATCGGTTATTATGAACGATATTTCGCACAATAAATAGTGCGCACTTTAAAGTGTTATAGGCACTAAAAAGAAATAATTTTATTATTAAAGCGTATGTAAGTCCAAAACTGTAATCTACATTCATCAAAGGAGTTTTTTTATGAAGACATACAATATTCCTGTAGAAGCGACTTTAGAAGTTATTGGCGGAAAGTGGAAGGTTGTTATTCTTTGCCATTTAAAAAAAGGAACAAAAAGAACGAGTGAATTAAAACGTTTAATGCCTGGTATTACACAAAAAATGTTAACACAACAATTACGGGAACTAGAAGAAGATGGTGTAATCCAAAGGAAGGTATATGACCAAGTGCCACCGAAAGTAGAGTATTCTTTAACGGATTACGGTTCGTCTTTAGGAGCCATACTTGATTCCCTCTGCACTTGGGGAGAAGTTCATCTTGAAAAAACCGGGAACACATCCATGCTGATTACAGCAGATGAATAATAGCTGTTCCTACTATATTGAAAACAGAAAATAGGTTGAGGCAATACGTGCCCCAACCTATTTTTTATACCTCTTTATAACTTTTTGCAGTAATAACTGTTTCGAATTCAAAGGTTTCCGGCAAATGATCGGCGTAAGAGTATTCAAAAGTGCGTCCATCCGTTAAGTAGGCCACCTGTTCCACTCTCATTAAGAAATCTTGATTTGTTAAGTTCATAAACTGCTTTTCTTTATCATCCGGGCGAATTCCTTTAACCCTAACAACGGATGTTCCCACTTGAAGACCTAGTTTATTTTGAATGTGGGAGTAGATTGATTCCTCTAAAACAGAAACATCAACACCTGGAATGACCGAAATCGGCATCCATGTATGCTCCATAATCGTTGGAATACTGTGAATGATGCGGAGGCGGATGATTTTATATACAAAATCCCCTACTGAAATACCCAATTTTTCAGCAATGACTTCATCGACACCGACAATCGTAAACTCAATAATTTTACTTTCTACCTCACTGCCATAAACAGCTTTTGTACCTGTTAAAGTTTGAATCATTCGCGCCTTTTCTTGCTGACGCCAATCTTGAACGACCGTTCCACTTCCGCGCCGGCGAATGATGTAGCCGTCTCTAACTAACAGATCCAGCGCCTTTTTTATAGTAAGGACAGAAACATCAAATTCTTCAGCAAGGACGGGGCTACTTGGAATTTTTTCGTTAATCTTATATTCGCCGTCTAAAATTTGCTGTTTCATTTTTTGATAAATGCCGAGGTATTTTACTTGTGTGGATCCGCTTGCCATTTCCATACCTCCTTTATGCTGTATTCCCTCTTCTATTCATTTAAGTTTAAAGCCTCAAGTTTGTAAACGGAAGGTGATGGCGCAGCAAATCCGTTTTCTAAGATTTCAATATTCGTTACCGCTTCTTCGTCTTTCACAAGCTTTGGTGCACCATTTACAATTGTTTCATACGCTGCATCATAAAAACGACCGTAATCACCAAGTGGCGTTTTAATTTGTTTTTCAATCCAATCACCGTTTGCGTTGCGATATTTCGCAATTCCATAGTACATCGGTGAATCTTCACCAAATCCTGCACTCTCAGGCATAATACCCGCTTTCAAATCATTTTCCTGCTGATCTTCACCATATTTAATAAACGATCCATTTGTTCCATGAACGATAAAGCGCGGATAATCTTTCGCTACAACATGGTTCGTTTTCAGTTTAATTTTCAACTTATTTCCGTAATGTAGACCAACATCGAAATAATTATCAACCGCACCTTCCACTTCATTATTACGAATATCGTATGTCACCGTATCTGGACGGCCAAACAGTGAAATCATACGGTCCATCGTATGAATACCTAAACTGTAAAATGAACCTTCTTCTTTCGGACCTTCGTGAGTGATTGAACCAGGACGGAAATAATCAATATGTGATTCAACCTCAACAATATCACCAAGGAATCCTTGTTCCACAACTTGCTTCACTGCTAAGAAATCACCATCAAAACGGCGGTTTTGATAAGGCATAACTACTACACCTTTTTCTCGTCCTAAAGCTAATAATTCTTTCGCATGTTCCACTGTATCGCAAAATGGTTTTTCAACGATAACTGATTTTCCAGCAAGTATAACTTTTTTCGCTAATTCGTAATGCGTATGTGCTGGCGTACAGATTGTCACTACTTGGATTTCTTTATCATTCAACAATTCGTTCAAATTAGTAGTGAAACTAACACCTTTTTCCTTATATGGAGCCGCTAATTCTTCATTAATTTGGCGAGCAAAAATCGTTTTTACTTTTATATTTTTACGTATATTCACATACGGTAAGTGATAGCGGTTAGCTGATTTTCCAAATCCAATAAAGCCCATTGTTAATGTCATATTCTTCAACTTCCTTGCTCATAAATTTTTGATTCTATATTTATTATATATTTTTATCATTAAAAGTATATAGTTTTGTTTTTAAAATTATATATAAAAAAGTCGAGATGGAAATCATTTTCTGATTCCAATCTCGACTTTAAGTTATAGACTTATGTCCTACCATCATTTTATTTACACTCGATGAGTAGTTACAGAGCTGCTTCATTACATGCTCTTATTCATACATATAAGAACGTGTCATCGGAATTGTATCGTTAATACCTTTTGTAAATACAAATTGATGTAAATCAATATTACCTGTAAAGAACGAAGCTGCACATGCATTTAAATATAAGCGCCACATACGAATGAATCGCTCATCTTTCGTTTTGCGAACTTCCTCCAGTACGTTTTCAAAATTTCGAGCCCAATGCTGTAATGTTTTCCCGTAATGTCTACGTAAGCTTTCCACATCAACAATGTAAAATTGTTCGTTTGTCATGTTCGTGATTAATTCGTTAACAGCAGGAACATATCCGCCAGGGAATATATATTTTTCAATCCAACCATTCGTAGCACCACCATTGGCCGGGGAAGTAATACAATGAAGTAGAGAAATCCCACCATCATTTAGTAGTGCATTCACTGTCTCAAAGTATTGTGTAATGTTGTCTTTTCCTACATGTTCAATCATACCTACACTAACAATTTTATCAAATTTACGATTCTTAATATCGCGGTAATCAAGTAAAGATACTTCAACTAAATCCGTAAGTCCCTCTTGTTTAATTCGCTCGGAAGTCTTAGCATATTGTTCCTCACTCAACGTTACCCCCATCGCTTTCACACCGTACTGCTCAGCGGCAGCTGTAATGAGCTCACCCCACCCGCAACCAATATCTAATAGCGTATCACCTTTTTGAAGGTTCAACTTTTTCAAAATATGATTCACTTTATTATGCTGAGCTGTCGTTAAAGAATCTTGCTCATTTTGGAAATACGCACAAGAATACGTCATTGTTTCATCTAGCCATAATTTATAGAAATCGTTCCCAATATCATAATGATGAGCAATATCATCTTTATTTTTTTGTTTTGAGAAATTCCATTTACTTTTGAAATATTGCAACTTACTATCACCTAAAAAGCTATCCTGCCTTTTATAAATTGATTGAATTGCTTTTTCAAGATTCCCTTCTATTTCAAGATCTCCATTCATATATGCTTCACCGAATGCGATAGAAGGATCCTTAGCAATCTCTTTTTTTGAAAGCGGCTTATGGAATGTTACATGAAATTGAGGTTCCCCTTCTCCATATTGTATTGTTTCTCCATTCCAAAGTGTAATTTGAACTGGATCTGAAAAAAGATTTTTAAGTATTTTTTTATAAAAAAGTTCTTCAACCATATAAACATCTCCTACTAAAGAAATTGAACAAAAAACTATACTAGTTAATAAGTCTTTTTGAACATAGCTTAAAACCGTTATGACTTCTTGCTACGAGTGTCATTATAAAACGGTTATATTATGAAGCATAGTACGTACTTTAAAGTGATGAAGGCACTTTTAAGTACCTATGAAAACTTTAATCCATTATTCATCACAGCTAAAACAGTTGTTAATATGGTATAGATCCTTACTTTCTAAATTTTCATACTAAAAAACACCACCTCGTCATTAGGTGGTGTTTGCAATATTACATAAAGAGATTTCATTTCACTTAACTTTACTATTTTTTCTATCTATGCATCGTTCTCCCCATACGGTCAATTGATTTAATACATTTTGCAAAGACCACCCATAATCAGTTAAGGAGTATTCTACTCGGGGTGGAATTTCTTTATAGATTTCACGTGTAATCACACCATCATCTTCGAGCTCACGTAATTGTTGCGTCAACATTCTAACAGAAATTTCAGGAATTAGACGCTGCAACTCGCTCGTTCGCTTCGTTCCTTTCGTTAAGTGACATAAAATGACGACTTTCCACTTTCCCCCGATAATTTCTAAAGTTGCTTCTATCGGTATATTGTATTGTTTCACACGATCTCCCCTCCTTTTTTCTAAATTTCTTCTCTATTGTTACGTAAAAACAAATAATTTTCTATACGGCACATTTTAGTTCCTACAGCACAAAAAAGTACCTATATTACCAAAAAGTAATTATGCCGTTTAAAAATATTCCTATATACAAAAAGAAAAACGAACGTATTCTCGTTCGTTTTTTTCTTGTTTATTCTGCTGTAATGAGCATAGACGTGTTACCATTCTTTTCAAGATGATGTTCTCCCCAGTTACAAAGAGAATCGAGTATAGCATCTAAAGAATGACCGTATTCCGTTAACGAATACTCTACTTTTGGCGGCACTTGGTTATACACTTTTCTCTCGATTACACCATCTTCTTCTAATTCACGTAATTGTTGCGTTAACATCTTTTGTGTAATACCAGACATTAATTGTTTTAATTCGCACGTTCTCTTTTTATCTTTCTTTAAATGACAAAGGATCACTACTTTCCACTTCCCACCGATAACCTGTAAAGTCGCCTCTACAGGAATATTGTATGTTTTCATATAAAAATCTCCTTTAATAATGTTATAAGGCAAGTAAGCTAAAGATTTAAATATTACTTTTAAGTATCTATAGCACCTTAAAGTACGTACTTTTTATCCTATTAAACATGTTTCATAATAGCATACGTAAACAGCAGATGAGTAGTACGGCACTAAAAAGTACCTGTATTACTTTCTAGTATCTATATCACTTTAAAGTACGTACTTTTCATTATGTAAAATACATTTCATAATAGCATTTGTAAGAGTTGAGTGAGTCATGCAGTATTAGAAATTACATTTTTGTCCCGGTACTTTAAAGTGAGTATTTTTATCATACATTTTGTCCGACGATGAAATGACATATTTTCATTTTCACATCCATTCACAATGATGAATTAATTTTTAAATACATTTTAGGAGGATATTAATAATGAGTAAATTACTAAAAGAAAAAATTGGTTTTGGTACAGCACCACTAGGAAATATGTACCGTAATATTCCAGAAGAAGAAGCAATCGCTACAGTGGATGCTGCTTGGGATAATGGCGTTCGTTACTTTGATACAGCTCCACTTTATGGATCTGGCTTAGCGGAGATTCGCCTTGGTGAAGCACTATCAAAAAGAAATCGTGATGATTACTTTTTAAGCACAAAAGTCGGTCGAACGATTTCAGATGAACTAGAAGATCCATCTGCACGTGATTTAGGTGAAAAAGGCGGACTTTTCGAATTTGGCCGCAAAAATAAAATGATCAATGACTATAGTGCAGATGCAACACTTCGTTCTATTGAGCAAAGTTTAAAACGTTTAAAAACAGATCGTCTAGACTTTGTTTTCATTCATGATTTAGCTCAAGACTTTTATGGTGATGAGTGGATTTCACAATTTGAAACAGCTCGAACAGGAGCATTCCGTGCACTAACACGTTTACGTGAAGAAGGCGTTATTAAAGGCTGGGGACTTGGAGTAAACAAAGTAGAATCAATTGAACTGATGCTTGATTTAGAAGAAGCGCAGCCAAATATATCCTTACTAGCTGGTCGTTATTCATTACTAGACCACGAGCGTGCATTGCAACGAGTAATGCCTGCAGCTGTTAAGCATAATATGGATATTGTTGTTGGTGGCCCATATAGCTCAGGTATTCTTGCTGGGGGTGCTCACTTCGAATATCAAAAAGCATCACCAGAAATCATTGCAAAAGTTGAGAAAATCAAAGCTCTTGCAGATCGTCACGAAATCAGTATCAAAGCTGCTGCATTACAATTTTCACTAGCGAATCCAGCAGTTGCTGCCGTTGTTCCTGGTGCAAGTAAACCGGAACGAATTGTAGAAGACCAAAACGCCTTAAATACAGTAATTCCAGCAGCATTCTGGGAAGAAATGCGTGAACAAAAACTAGTAGCACCTAATGCACCACTACCAATCAACGTAAAATAAATTGAAACCTTAATCAGTGGGGCAATCCCCACTGATTATTTACCCGCAAATACCGGGATGAAAAGGAGCGTAATGAACATGGCACATACTACTACATCTATGGAAATTTTCGGTTCACCTGAACAAGTATGGCAATTAATCGGAGGTTTCAACTCCCTTCCAGACTGGTTACCTTATATACCTAACAGTAAATTAACGGAAGGCGGTCGTGTACGTCACCTAGCTAATCCAGATGGTGACACGATTATAGAACGATTAGAAGTATTCAATGAGAAAGAACGATACTACACGTATTCAATCATGAATGCACCATTCCCAGTCACTAATTATCTATCTACAATCCAGGTGAAAGACGGTACTGAAAGTAACACATCGGTAGTAGAGTGGTCTGGTACGTTCACTCCTGTTGAAGTTAGTGATGAAGAGGCAATAAACCTTTTTCATAGTATTTACAGTGATGGACTGAAAGCATTGCAACAAGCATTTCTAGATTGAGCTATTAAAAACAATGAAAAGCAAAGCGATATCGCTTTGCTTTTTTATAAAATCCCTTTTAACTTTTCACCAATTAACTTCGCTACATACTCATAGCCTTCTGGTCCAAAGTGTAGCCCATCTCTTTCATCATTTTCTACAAACCTTTTATAATTCCGTTCTTGAATCATTTCAGCATACAAATTTAGAAAATAGCTTCCTGTTTCTTTCGCCACTTCCTCTACCACGTCTGCATACTGACCGAGTACTTCATTTGTTCTATTATGCTGTCTTTCTTCATCAACTGGGGCAGGACTAATAAGCAGTACTTTACCTGAAGAAATATGGTTCACAATCTTCTCTAAATTTTCTTTGTATGCTTGTAATGACCCTTGCGAAAAAGAGACTGCATCATTTGTACCAAGAAAAACTGTTACGAAATCTGGTTTATGTGATAATACATCTTCTTTAATCCCTTTTAACGCATCAAACGTATTATCACCTGGAACACCTGCATTCACTACGTTCCAATTCGGAAACATCTCTCGCAAACGTGGTGTTAACCTCGGTGTTCCATTGAAAAACATTTCATCAGCTGTAATACTATCCCCAAAGCATACTAACGTTTTCATAAAACTAACTCTCCTTTTACGTATGAAACAACTTTCCTTCTACCGCCTTAATATATCTTTCAGCAGAACGTTCCACTGCCTCAATTGCATTCTCTTTTACTACTCGATGAAAAGCGTTGTATAAACGATTAAACTGTAACGGCTTCACTCGATTCACCATTTCTTCCACTTTTCTCGCTGGTAATGGAATTAAGTTTGGATAGCTGTACATAAAGCTTACCCATCGTTCATCCGCTACAACTTGAATAATATCACCTGTTAACAAAATTCCTTTCCCATCATTACCTTCTTCCCAATGTAAGACAGATCCACCTTTAAAATGACCACCTAAACGATGAATAACCAATCCATCCGCTAATTGTAAAGACTCACCAGACCAATAAATAATACGACTACTCGGGCGCATCACCCACTCTTTATCATCTTCGTGTATATAAATCGGTACATCAAATGTCTCTGCCCATTCTACTTGTGTTGAATAATAATGAGGATGAGACAAGGCAATTGCATCTAGTCCACCAAGCTCTTTTATTTTCGCAATTGTCGTTTCATCTAAATAAGTAATACAGTCCCATAGTAAACAATATGATTCTGTTTTCACTACATATGCCGTTTGACCAATCGCAAATCCTGGTTTTGTTGTAATACTAAAAAGCCCATTTTCCTCTTCGATTATTTCATTTTTATATGTATCACTTGTTTGTAAGCTTTCTAGCGTCGTCCAAGACTGCCCTTTCGGATTCACATATTGTCTCTCTTCATCACAAATATGACAACTCACTGGTTCTTCTACACCCGCTGCATACTGCACGCCACACGTTGTACAAACGAAATTTTTCATCATAATTTCCCCTATCCCTCTATTTTTATTAAGCTGATTTTTGTTGATAATGATCTGCTTTTTTATTTTCAATTAATAAACTGATAAAAGTAAGTAAATAAACACCTGTAACGGATAATGGAATGACAGTAAATCCTTTTTCTGCAAAAAGAATCCCGCAAACTGACGTTACGAATACAGTCCCTACGGATAATAAACCATAACTTTTGCTTTCATAAATCCATACGTACGGGATAAAATGAACACCTATTAACATCGCTACTACAAAAGGTAACCATTCTGGAAATTGAAAATAGGCAAGTAATACAAGCGGAATATTCAATACATTTATCCCACCAATTAATCCTGCCAAAACCCCTAACGGGTTTCCTTTCGCAAACATATCAATTTTCAATATAGCAGCTATCATTAATCCAAAAGGAAACACACATCCCATACCGATTAAATATACCCACACCACTTGTTTTTCAGAAAGAACAAAGCCCATTATACTCATAACTATCCAAAATAAAACACCAGCTAATATAATCGGTAATCCTCGCTTCGTTTTGATTGCTAAATCCTTTTTCGCTTCTGAAACATTCATTTCACGATCCCCCCAAACATATTTGTACTATAAAGTCACCTCAACCTCGTCCATCCAATAACGCCAAGCTACTAAATAATCTTCTAAATCTTTCGGGTGACGTCTTAAACACGTATCTATACGCAAATATAATCCTATAACTATTTCTTCATATAAATCACGTTCTTTTTTATGAAATACACATTGTTTCATCGCATAATCAATCGTTTCTTTCGTTACATCTTCCGGGGTTGAACAGAACGCATAAATTAAATCGTATATAGGATCTCCTAACACTGGTAGGGGATCAATTACACCATGCAACTCATTTCCTTGAAATATAAAATTATGAAATCCAAGATCACCATGCAGTAAAAATGGATGATTTATTCCAGTCCCTCTATTTGGGCTATTTGCTAACTTAAGAACTGTTCTATACTCTTCCTCACTTATGTAACGTCTTACATTTTCATAAGCTTCCATCACATTTTTCGTTAAAAATGCACTCCAAGATTGAACCGGACTTTCTTTCCATCCCCAGCCATCTATACGTGAAACTATTTCATACTTATTAATAACTTCTTTTACAAGGGTACTAAGCGTAATTCTTTTTTGTCCTCGTCCGCACGAAGTACTACCTTCAAGGAAAGAATACACAATATATGTATGTAAAGGTTCCTTATACAAAAGATTTGCAAACAAAGTATTCCTTTCATAAAAAGAAAGAAAAATAGCTTCTTCACGTATTACTTCCGCTTCATTAAGTTTTACAACGTATTTTTCATCCAACAAATATACAGTACTTGCCGTTCCCCCGTTCAGCACTTTTACGCTAGTTGGATAATGTGAAATCACTTTCTCCTTAACTAGTTGTGCAGCGATTGTTGAAATGTCCATTCCCTCACCCTTTAATCCCGAAGATTTCTTCAATTCAAAAGACAACTTTACTATTATTTGACAAACAAATAGTAAATACCTTCCAAAATCATAATATAACAAAAATTCATTCACTTTTACATTTCAAAAATAAGGAAATACTAACAACAACGTTACATACATATAGGAGGACAATATGAAACCTGAATTTTTAAAAGCTGTACATGATGCCATCGGAAATGTCGAACACATTCATATAGAGGAAAGCGGTGCTGACAGCTTACTCATCCATCATGATGATGCACAGCAGTTACAACAAGTCGCTAAAACGTTAGAAAATAACAATTTCCGCTCTGCTTTAAGAACAACTGGAGATGCTTCGTATATTGAAGTATTGAACAGATAGTGAAAGTCCGGATGTATGCTGGGCTTTCTTTTTTATCCCGCATTAACGGGCAGTAAGACCCTCACCTCAAAATTCAACGGAAGCAAAGAAGTTAGGTGGGGGATCAACTGCCCGTAAAAGCCCGATTGGTTCAACTAATAATCAGTGGGGATGCCCCACCCACTGATTAAAGTTTCACTTTATATTAAAACTTCAAACTCTTTCACATATACCGCTGTTCCAGCAATATCTATTTGTAACTTCTCATTTTCTACATCTTTCGTTACATATACCGTTACACGACCATCTTTATGTATTTCTTGCCCTTGTTCAACGATTAACTCCATTTCATGGTCAAAATCTTTCTCCACATACGTCGCATAATATGCTCCCATTACACCTGAAGCTGTTCCTGTCACGGGATCTTCAATCGTTCCAGCATAAGCTGATGAGAAATGACGCCCATGCATATGTACCTTTTCGTCATAAGTTTCTAGACAAATTGGGTGAATAGAAGCGTTAGGTATTTCTTTTAATACCGATGGAAACACCTCATTGTTAGGTTTCATTCTCTCACATACATCTAGATTTTTAACCGGTACAATTACGGTCCAGTTCCCCGTACTTCCATATACAATCGGTAAACTTACATCTAAATCATTTACTTCTAAACCGATACTATGAGCTAATTCTTCTTTTGAACCTGTAAATTCTTTAAACTGAGGTGCTGCCTGCCTCATTTTAATAAAGGTTTCTCCATTTTCATTTACACCTATTTGTATCGGTAAAATCCCGGCCTTCGTTTCAATCGTAAGGCTTGCTTTCTCTTCTAATAAACCTCTTTCACGCAAGGCAAATATTGTCCCAACTGTCCCATGACCACATAAATCCATTTCAAAACCAGGTGTAAAGTAGCGCATTCTTATATCTGCTACTTCTGAGGAAAGAACAAAAGTTGTTTCGTTAAATCCAACTTTTTCAGCAATACGCTGCATTTCCTCTTCTGTTAATCCATCTGCATCTAATACAATACCTGCTGGATTACCCATATTCGGTTTATTCGTAAATGCGTCATAATGAAATACGTTTATAGTCTTCATTTTCTTTTCTCCTAACCTTCTTTAAAAATTTTATAATAAAGCTCTATCTCCGTTTTCAACGAACAATTATTTCTCCAAAATATTCTCTGCATCTTTTCATTTGAAGTATGTGTGCTTCCGATGTAATAAGTAGCCCCTATTTCCTTTAACATATGTAAAGATTGAAGATGCAGCCGGGAAGCAATTCCTTTCCCACGATAACAAGGCATTACCCCAAAATAAAATAATCGTCCTTCACTTTCTGTTCCAGTTTCTATATGCGGTATGGACATACCAATCGGCTCATTTTTATCATAAAAAACAATACATGACTTTTCCCAACCCTTACCTAACTCTGTTTGTACAGAATAAAAATGTTCATCGATAGTTAAAATTGAAGTTTGATTCCCTGAACCCGACATACATTGTTCCCAAATATATTTAAAATCTTTTTCCGATAACGTTCCTTCTGCTATTGATCGATATGTATATTGTCTTTCAAGTTCTTCTATATTGTTCAATTCTCTACATACTTCTATCTTTGCTGCGTGCAAAGAAAAACCGGCATCAAGTAACACTCTCACACTTGAGTTATAACTACTAAACCTTTTGTTTAATACAATACTCGCTCTTTTTAACTCCCAATTAAAACAAACCTCTTCAAATCTACTTATCTTTTCTTTATATGTTTGTACGTTATACAAAACGTCTTCTTCGATTTCTTCAATCGTTACTGCATTTGGTAAGCCATTTAATACTTTTTTAGAAGGGCCAAACAGATTCTGAATGATTGCAAGATCGTATATCACCACTTTAATTCACCTACACCTGGCTCAATAAACTTCCCTGAAACATCCTCATTTGAATCTATTATCCAATCATATATATTTTTTGCTCCTTCAGCCGGGGTCATATTCGCATCAAAAGCACCAATTTCAGTCTTTAATTTTCCAGGGTGAATAGCAGTTACACGAATTCCTTTATCCTCAAACTCTTGTTGTAAACAGAGCGTTAACATGTTTTGTGCAGCTTTAGCAATTCGATATGAATATGAGAAATGGCCTTGTGGAAACTCTTTGTTCGCCATTTTATGCAATGAACCTAACCGAGAGGACACATTTATGATTCTCGGATGATCCGATTTAGCTAAAGCCATATATGTACCTTTTACAGCTCGAATTACACCTAAGCAATGAATATTAAATAAGTCCGTTAACTCTTCTGAATTTGTATGTAAAACCTCAGTCTCCTTCCCAGTAATTCCTGCGTTATTTATAACTAGATCTATATACTCTGTATATTCCTCAAGCTGGTTTTTCATTTGCTCCGTACTCTCATCAATCGATAAGTCTGCCAATATAGGAAAACATCTGCAACTAAACATTTTCTTCAATTGTGTTAACGCAACCTCAGTTCTAACTAACGGATAAACGATATGTCCATTTTCATGAAACACTTTTACTAACTGTAACCCTAATCCGCGATTTCCACCTGTAATTAGAACTCTCATATATTCATCTCCTTATTTTTAAAATAAATAAGAAAATCCATCCACTTACCATTCTCTAATGAAAACGCCTCTCTCTTGCATTCAAAAGAAAAACCGGCTCTTTCCGCAAGACGAACGGATGGCTCATTATCAACACGTATATGTAATTCGATTCTATGAAAATGAAGACGATTAAAAAATAACGATACTGCAGCTTTCACACTTTCCATGCCATATCCGTTTTTCCAGTATTGATTATGTATGGAATATCCCCATCATCGCCCATTGATAGTCCATACGTAAAATTTTAATCAGCTCTAGCTTACCAATATTAGCTCCGTCTTCTTTACGAAAAATACCTAATACGTACATCTCATCTCGATGCGCTGCTTCATCAAAGCCCCTTATCCATTCCGTGAACCATTCTTTCGTTGATGATGCCATAACTTGATAACCATCATCATATTTATACTGCGATGGTAACCTCTTATGAAATCCATCTAACCAACTTTCATAATCATCATTTTGGAACGAACGGATCATCAGTCTCTCTGTCTCTACCTGTAATAGCGGCAGCTTCATTTACATCTCTTCCCTTGATTAATTTTCGAATATTCTTTATTATCTTACACAAAATACAAAATCTAGTAAATTATTATGTTTTGATAGACAAAAACCCAGTCATGCTTTATACATAACTGGGTTCTTCATCGTTTAATAACATTTTTATTTCACAAGAACTACATCCCTTAATTCCCTCTTCAACACTTTCCCTAAAGCGTTTTTCGGTAATTCTTCTACGAATACCACTTCTGGAATTTTGTAACTTGCTAACTTCTCCTTACAATACTGAATAATACTTTCTTCTGTTACTGTTGTTTCGCCATCCTTCACAATGTAAGCTCTTGGAACCTCTCCCCAAAATTCATCTGGAACTCCAACTACTGCCACTTCTAAAACACCATGTATTTCATGAATAACATCTTCTACTTGGTCTGGATATACATTGTCACCACCGCGTATAATAACGTCTTTATATCTTCCCATAATATGCAAGAATCCGTCGTCATCTATCATGCCAGCATCGCCCATGTTAAACCAATTATCTTTTACTACCTTCTTTGTCGCCTTTTCATTATTCCAATACCCTTTAAACATGTATGGACTTCTTACATGAATCTCTCCAACTTCATTTGTTTTTAGTTCATCGCCTGTTTCTGGATGAACAATTTTCACCTCTACATTTTTCAAGGCTTTTCCTACAGAAGACATCTTTTCTTTTCCCATCATTGGATGCCATGAAGTTACAACCCAACCTTCTGTACTACCATAGCCTTGCACCATATAGATTCCTTTTTCCATATATTTTTGAATGAGCGTTTCTGGCACTTTTGTTCCACCGCTTTGTGCTACTTTAAAAGTAGAAATGTTACGTTCTTTTTTATTTAGTTCATCAAGCATATAGCTATAAACAGCTGGGAATGCAAGCATCGTAGTAATTTTCTCTTCTTCAATCTTATCCCAAATAAGAGTAGGATTCGAATCAGCTAAGAAGATCATCGTAACACCATGATAAATACAATTTAAAATAGAAAGCACACCACTCATATGAAACAATGGATGCACGGATAAAAAGCGTTCACCTGCTGGAATTTCTCTTTGTCCTGCAATCTCCTCAAAATAATGATGTAAGTTTTTATGTCCAATTACACATGCTTTCGCCTGTCCAGTCGTTCCTGAAGTAAATAAGTAAATGGCATCGTCTTCTTCATGAACTTCTACGTTCGGTTCTGTCATTGGCTGTTTTTGCAACTCTAATTCAAATGAACCAAAGCCTTCTTTTGTCGTTTGAATTACATACGGAATTTCTTTAACAGCATCAACATTTAATAACACTTCACTAAATTCTTCATCAATAACTAACACTTTTAATTTCGCTTCTTTTACAATCGTTTCGAGTTCATAAACAGTAAGCTGATGATTTAGCGGAATACATACCGCTCCAATTTTTAAACTTGCCATCATAACGCTTGGAAATGGGTGATTATTTTTGCATAGTATTCCTATACGATCTCCTCTTTGCACACCATTATGTAATAAATAATGTGCAAGCTGATTTACTCGTTCATTATATTGCTGAAACGAATATCTTTTCCCTCCGCCTACAAGCGCTTCCAAATTTGGTGATTGCATTGCTCTTTTTTGTAATAATTTTTGCATCGTTCTCAAGTAAAACTCCCCTTTATATATGTTAGGTTTTTTATTTTACCAGATTAACTATTAATTTACTAAAGATTATACTTAGTGAATATAATAAGAATATAAAATAGCCATTTACTTCACAAATAAATGGCTGTTTCTTCTTATATATTAGAATACTTCTTATTCATTACATATCGCACATACTCAGGTGCACTTTTATCAATCTCTTCATCACTTAGTTTATATTCGGCACCATATAAATAAAATGAAGGTATAAATTCCATACCTGTATATAAGCATGTAGCTTGGAATGGTTTCGTCAACTCATCCATCGTAATTCCGCTATTTTCATAATCTTTTTCTAATCCACCTATAGAAACTGCTACACCAAACTCTTTTCCCTTCACTTTATCCCCTTTTGATCCGTATGCAAATCCATATGTTAATACATCATCAAACCATTTTTTTAATAATGGCGGTGTGCTGTACCAGTAAAGCGGAAATTGAAATATATATCTGTCATGTTCTACTAATAACTTTTGCTCTTCTTCAATATTAAACTCCCAGTTTGGTGACACTTTATATAATTCATGCACCGTAATTTCATCTGAATGTTTCTCAAGTTCTTCTATCCATCTTTTATTAATTTTTGATTTTTCAATATGAGGGTGTGCTACAATTACAAGTGTTCTCATCATTTTCCATCCCCTTTATAAATGAATCAATCCTTTACATATTAGTATGAATGCATTACATATAATTGAAAAGTACGTACTTTCAGGTGCTATAGGAACCTTGAGGTACCTTTGGAGGTGTTATATGAATCAAAATGATAACTGTCCAATTGCAACGACGCTCGATGTAATCGGTGGAAAATGGAAAGTTCATATTTTATGTGTTTTGATGGATGGAAAAATGCGAACAAATGAAATCCGACGAGAAATCCCAAACATTACCCAAAAAGTTCTGACTCAACAACTTCGGCAACTTGAAGCTGATGGGATTATCCATCGTACTGTATATCAAGAAGTACCACCAAAGGTTGAGTACACAATAAGCGAATACGGGAAATCTTTAATGCAAATTATGAATGAACTATTTGAATGGGGAAAAGATCATCAGCTCAAAAGATTACATGACTAAAAAGCCACTATATACTTTTTTTAATCCTCAATGTTTATATTTTGTGTTTTTATAAATTTTATTTTTATCGTTTTTGGGCTAACTTGTTTTCTTAGATTGATGGACGTGACCCCACATCCATCAATCTAAAAAGATATAATTAGAAAAATGAGATTTCTATACAATTTCGCATATAAACACTACTTCTACCTCATTAAACACTTGCCCGACTTTTTCTAATCTCAATTGTACGTAAACTATAAAGGAGCACACCTAAACCGAGAATTTTTTCGTTATTAGACGCATTAGAACCTAAGGTAATAGTAGGTACATTTAAACCCATAAACCTTTCACTCCATTCTATAGGCATATATCCCTGCTTACCAATTACTAATGTACGTCCATCTATTGTACGGAGAGTACTTTGAATAAAATCAAACTCAACTTCTACATCTGACAATTTTGTGGCTTTATCTGTCATCAAAGTACCTCGTATCATAGTAAATCCTTGTATCATTTTTTCTTTAAACATACCAATCTGATTATAATTTGAATCATAGACTACCCAATCATATCCGTCCACTTCAGTATGAAAATAAGCTAGAATTTCCCCACTACTCGTTTCTAATCCGTAAACATCTTTATTATGTAAAAAGGGTATTACTGAAAAAAGAATATTTGATGAAACCATCTTTGTTCCTGCTATATACTTACCATCAGGATGATATAGACCAAATTGCTTGTTTCGTTTTGGTAATTCTAATACAACCAAAGTATCAACATCCCAAAATGTTGCATTACTTTTTATCATATTCTTTTGTATCAACTTTCCTTTTCTTAACTGCCAAAATCCAATCCCAAAAAAGATAGAAGCAGCGATAACAAAAAAGATAAACTGCCCCCAATTAATATGTCCCCAATCTTCATATACAGCGCATAAAGCAAGAATAAAAATACCCGTCCCAATTAACAGTTTCAACTTTCCTTTTCGTTTATAGTAATCAAATAATTCCATTTCTATATCTTCACCCCTTATTTGTGGTTCCTAACTATTAATATATCAAAAACATAGAATACCCTCTATTCAAAAATATAAGTTCTTCCACTGTCCACTGCATTGGAAACAAAGTGATAGTCGGCCTTTTGAGCTCAAACTCCTGAGAAAGAATAAAAGCGAAATCAATATTTTTTTATTTTAGAGATAATACCATATCACCATCAAGCTAATAAAAAGATACTCCTTAAAAATAAAAAACGCTATTCTCTCTGTAAAATCATAGAAAAGAATAGCGTTTCTTATTTTGAAATAGAAGTCAGCATTTAAACTAAACATGCTAATATTGATTTTGTGCGATTGTCAGTTACTTCATAATAAATTTCTAATCCTTTCCGAGTACCTGTAACCATTTTAGCAGCTTTTAGTTTAGATAAATGTTGACTAATTGTACTTTGAGGCATTTCCAAATCCCCATACATTGTTGTTACATTAGTAGGACCTTTTGCAAGCATTATTTTTACTAATGATAAACGAACAGGATGCGCCAATACCTTTAGTACTTCAGAGATTTCTTCAAACATTTCTTTTTGTTCTTTCATCTTATTGCTCCCCTTTTATATACATATTTATGTTATCCATATATATAATTCGAAGGTATATACGATTTTATGTCCGTCATTTTAAAAAAATATAAAAAAACTTTTTCTCGAAACTAAAGGAGTATCTTCACATAATGTCTCACTATTAGAACTCTTATAGATACAGATGTATGTACTCTACACTCAGCTCACTAAATCAATAAAAAAGAGAGCAGATAACCTGCTCTCCTAAGATGCCTCCTTATGTTCCGTAGAATGTTCTACACTTCCCACTCTCTTTAGCTTATTCCAACCTACCGCTACTCCTCGAATGGATGAGAATATAGATTTAACGACAACATAAGTCATAAATTGACGATAAATAAAGCGTTGTAAAATTAACCATACTAATGGTTTCGGACTCTCTTCCTCTAATTTAAATGCAAATAGAGATGCGAGAAGATCCATTAAAAAGAATACAAAATAAAATCCTAAAACTTTTAGCGGACTACTACTAAATAACCCCATAATCATTAATATATCTGCAAAAGGAGCAATGAATTGCAGAACATATTGGAATAACCACATGTTAGGCAATGCAATAAATCCTAACGTTTTTTGTTTTGTATGAAACAATGCTTTTCGATGTTTCCAAAGACATTGAAGTGTACCATATGACCAACGATATCGCTGTTTAATGAGACTTTTCACATCTTCAGGTGACTCCGTAAAAGCATACGCTTTTTCTTCATATACAATTCTATGTCCTTGACGTAAAAATGTAATAGTAAGATCTGTATCTTCTGCTAATGTATCTTCGCTTAAATATCCAGATTCAACTACATTCCTCTTACGCCACGCCCCAATAGCCCCTGGAACGACTGTAATACAATTTAATTCATCAAAAGCTCTACGTTCTAAATTAAATCCTGTTATATATTCAACATGTTGCCAAGTAGTTAACAAGTTTCGTCTATTCCCCACTTTAACATTACCTGAAACTGCTGCTACATTTTGATCTTCAAAGTGTCTAACCATGAGAGAAATGGCGTCTTGCGCAATAATAGTATCCGCATCTAAAGTGACAATAATCTCTCCTCGCGATTGTTGAAACCCTAAGTTCATTGCCGATGATTTCCCGCCGTTTTCTTTCTGAATGAAACGAACTTTAGGGTGTTTATAAAATGTTTCTTGCATTACTTTTGACGTACCATCTGTCGATCCGTCATCCACAACAATAACTTCAAATTCTCCATACTTACTATCCAAAATTGAGCGAATCGTCTTAGCTATCACTTTTTCTTCATTATATGCTGCTATGACAATACTAACAAAAGGTTGATAGGACGAATGAATAGTGCGAGATAGCGTTTTTCTTTTCTGCTTCCATGCAAAATAAATTAAGAATAAGAATCGAAAAATCCCTAATCCAATAGCGATATAAAAAATAGTTGTTAATATATGTTTAAAGTATCCCGCCCCTGAAAAGACAGCTTTATTGTAAAGTAAATACTGCTCACCCTCAGAAGAAACTGGGGGCATAATTTCATCACGTTCTTTATTCATTAAATCTGAAATTGTTACAAAACTATATCCATGCTTTTTTAAGTCTTTAATAATGATCGGCAACGCCTCTACCGTATGGGTACGATTCCCTCCCGCATCATGGAGAAGAATAATATTTCCCTCTCCCTTATAAACGGGATTAAGAGCACGCTTTACTAATTCATTTGTTGATGGTGTTGCCCAGTCCTCAGGATCCACTTTTTCTGCTACCATTGTATAGTTCATATTTTGTGCCCGTAAAATAGGCAATATTTCATTTGAGGAATCCGGGTTAGCATCCGCTTCGTATGGTGGCCTAAACAAAACTGTAGAATGCCCAGTTATTTCCTGGACCAGACGTTGCGTCGTATTAAGTTCTACTTTTGTTCGTAGTAAAGACGTATCAGCTACGTTAGGATGCTTGAAAGTATGATTGCCAATTTCATGCCCTTCATCGTATATTCTTTTCACAATACTAGTATTTAGTTGTGCGTTTTCACCAAGTACAAAAAAAGCAGCTTTGATCTTATTCTCTTTTAATATATCTAAGATTTCCGGCGTATATTTCGGGTCTGGTCCATCATCAAATGTTAGTACTACTTGTTTCCCTTTCGGTTTTCCATATCGTTGCACTTCGTATGCAGATGGTAAGGATTGATATACTTCATCTGTAAGATAACCATCTTTACCTACTTTAAAATCTCTCAATCCATTTTGCTTTTCATTCTCAATCTGTAAAATTTCACCTTGTCCAGAATAATTCACTTCATCTAAACTAGTGATTTTATGTAATACATCAGGATTTTTTTGTGCCTCAATCGGATTTTTTAAAACTTTCCATATTGTAGGATCTTCTGCTCCTAATCTCCATAACGCAAACCCCTTTGCTTTGTTTTCCATTGCGATTTTCACTTGATTATAGAGAGTAACGCCGTCTAAGAACCAAGCAGTATGTTCTTTATCTCCTGTTTTATATCTAAAATAAGGATTTCCACTCATCTTATCCCATTGAATATTCATATCTGAATTATGAGCCATTACCATAACTTCTGAAAAAGTTAAAGATTTCGCCGGTTCCTTACTATTTACTTTCCAATCATATCCATAGTTACCGAAAGCAACTATAAGTTTATTAGACGGAATATTCAGTTCTTTTAATTCATCCTGTTCTGTAATATATCGGCGGCAGACAGACGAGATTGATTTTCTAATAAACGGCTGATACTGTACGATAAAAGCTTCTTTATCTTCTTCATTATTTTGTATGTTACATACGATATCTTCTATTTTCGGTTTTCTT
>WPCI01037695.1_pt1 | contig 56153 bp, 49 predicted proteins | sample 5399871 | NCBI WGS metagenome assembly WPCI01 (sample SAMN12869469, study PRJNA574797) | sludge metagenome | isolation source: wastewater treatment of pH7 | place: China:Beijing | collected 2019-05-20 | reverse complement strand
GAACATCAAGACCCAAATCTTAAGGATCATCCAGAACATGCCCCACCAACCATCATTGATTCCGTTGATGTGACTAAATGGCCACGGAGCATGCCAACCACCGAGGAACATGGTTGTTGCCACGGCAGAAACGTTGACCATGTTGATGTACTCAGCCAGGTAGTACCAGGCGAACTTCATCGATGAGTACTCGGTCATGTGGCCAGCAACGATTTCTCCCTCAGCCTCGGGAAGGTCGAAGGGAAGACGGTTGATCTCCCCGACCATCGAAATGAGGTAGACGATGAATGCCGGAAGTAGTGCGAAAGCCCACCAGGTGCGCGACTGCGCAAACACGATCTCGGAGGTCGACATCGAACCGGACATCAAGAACACAGAGACCAGCGCCATGCCCATGGAAAGCTCGTACGAAATCACCTGAGCGGAGGAACGTACAGCACCGTAGAGCGGAAGAGTTGACCTGGCCGACCAACCGCCCAGGACGATGCCGTACAGGCCTAGCGAAGTAATCGCCAAGATATACAGGGCAGCGACGGGCGTGTCCGCCAATTGCAACGGAGTTGAGTGGCCGAACATGTGGACGTTGGGTCCAAAAGGAATGACTGCCAGGACGGAAAAGGCGGAGAACGCCATAATCACCGGCGCCAGGAAGTAGAGGAATTTGTCTGAACGCTTGGTCCAGATGTCCTCTTTGAACATCATCTTTCCAGCGTCGGCCAGTGCTTGGAACAAGCCCAGCGGTCCAGCGACGTTTGGTCCCTTGCGGGTCTGCATCAAGCCGAGACTGCGACGTTCCACCCACAGCGCCATGATGACGGAGACGATCAGGAACAGGATGAGGAAGATCGCCTTGATCAGCGCCAGCCACCAGGTGTCATCGGAGTAGTCCGCGACCTGATACTCGGGAACCCCCATGGAAATCAGAGTCGAAATCACGACGCCACCTTCCTGTCTCTCGCCGCAGAAACCACGGTGACCGAAACTGACGAACCTGCCGGGCCCAGATCCTGGTTGATTCCGCTCCCAACAGAGCACTCAGGAACCCACACGACACCGTCGGGAACCTGTCCTACCTCAACCGCCAGCCGCATGGTTCCACGTTCACCGACTAGGGCAACTCTGTCGTCTTCGTCGGCCCCGATCTTCTCAAGTGAGGCCTGCGAAACCAACGCCACTGGTTTACGCGCCGCAAGCCGCAGGTCCGTGGCCCCATCGATCATGCGACCCAGGTCGACCATCACTTTGTGAGAGGCAAGGACAAAGTCACTCCCATGACCCTCGGGCTTCTGCGCCTTGACCGTCGGAGTCTCAGCCCTGGAGCCCTTCCAGATCATCAGCGGATTTACCTCAGAGTAAAGATCTGTTAGGGAGTCAACCCCCAGGTCATATCCCATCTCTTTAGCGATCATGCCGAGAACGATTCGTTCAGGCTGGGTGCGTGAGGCAATGGCCTGGCCAAACGGGCGAAGGCGTCCCTCCCAGTTAACGAAGGTTCCGTTCCTTTCGACCGGCGGTGCCACGGGGAACACCACATCGGCTTCCTCGGTTATGTCTGTCTGTCGCACCTCGAACGCAACCACGAACGGCGCTTTCTTGATCGCGGCCTTAGCCGCATTCGGATCGCTCCAGTCGCGAAGGTCGAGACCGCCCGTGATCAGGGCACCAATCTTTCCCTTTGTCGCCTGCGCCAGGATTTGCTCTGCGTCAAGTCCCCGAGCCTCGGGGAGGCTTCCCCAGCCCAGCGACTCTCGCGCCTTAGCATCGGCAACCTGCCGTCCGAACGGGAGGAGACCGGGTAGCAGGCCCGCATCGACCGCGCCGCGATCTCCGGCACGCCTTGGGACCCACTGGAGGTCCGCCCCGGTTGCAGAGGCAACTTTGGCAACGGCAGAAAGCAGACCAGGGACCCGGGCGGCACGCTCGCCAACCAGGATTATCCCGCCCTCTTTCAGGGCGTTGAAGACATCCTTGTGCCTGCCGCGAGCGCTGATCTTGCTGACCACATCTGCTTCCGTCCCCGGGACGGCTGGCAAAAGAGTGGCACCGAGCTTCTCGCTCCCGCGGATCATCACCGGGGCGACGGTCGCAACTGAGAGGGTTCCAGCGGTGTATCCCTTACGCAGGCGAAGGAACAGCGAGCCGCACTCGTCCTCGGGTTCTAGAGCAACCAGCAGAACCTGGCTGGCCTTCTCAACGTCCTCGTACGTCGTTCCGAGCCCGCGTCCAGCAACCAAGGATCCGAGGAACTGCTCCTCTTCCTCGTTCGCGTTCGAAGCGCGCCAACGTGAGTCGATGTTGTTGGTGTGAAGGACCGTGCGGGCGAACTTGGAGTATGCCCAAGCATCCTCAAATGCCACGCGACCGCCAGGGAGAACGCCGACGCCCTCGCCCGACTGGACGGCCTTGGAAAGCCCTGCTGTGGCGCGGTCAACTGCATCCGACCACGAGGTGGCCACCAACTCACCATTCTCCCGAACCAGAGGCATCGTCAGACGATCAGACTGCTGATACCAGGGGAAAGCGAAGCGATCCTTGTCGGTGATCCACTCCTCGTTCACCTCGGGATCATTCTGCGACAGCTTCCTCTTTACTTCGCCACGACGAACGTCGATACGAACGGCTGAGCCGGAGGCGTCGTGTTCAGCGATGGCAGGAGTCGACGTCAGATCAAAGGGACGCGCCTGGAAGCGGTACGTGCTTGAGGTCAGAGCACCGACCGGGCAGATTTGGATGATGTTGCCCGAGAAGTATGAACCGAAGGTGCGATCCGCCTGGTCCTTTTGAGAGGTCTTTAGTGGACCGGAGTAGACCGAAGAGATGAGGCCCTCTTGCCCGTAGGGACCGGAGATGTCGGTGTGCTCGGGGGACTTGACGCCGTCAACGTGGAATCCAAGAACCTCGGCGTCGAACGTTCCGATCTGTTCCGCCATGAACTGGTGCTCGTCAATCGGCGAGGAACCACCGCCGCGTCCCTGCAGGTCAATGAACGCATCGCCCGGAATCTCCTTTGCGAAACGAACGCATCGCTGGCAGAGGATACAACGATCGCGATCCAGCAGAATCTGGGTGGTCAGGCGCATCGGTTTCGGGTAGACGCGCTTGAGGCCCGTGAACCGTGAATCAGTTCGCCCCTCAGACATCGCCTGATTCTGTAGTGGGCACTCGCCGCCCTTGTCGCAAATTGGGCAATCGAGAGGGTGATTGAGGAGCAGGAACTCCATTACTCCCTCTTGAGCCTTCGCTGCTACCGCAGACGTGCGCTGGGTCTTGACCACCATTCCAGGCGAAATCTCAATGGCGCACGATGGTTGCGGCTTCGGCATCATCCGCAAGTTGCCGTCGCGATCCGGAGTCCCAACCTCAACTAGGCACTGGCGGCACGCGGCCACCGGCTTTAGCAGTGGGTGGTCACAGAAGCGAGGAATCTGGATTCCGACCTGCTCTGCGGCGCGAATGATGAGGGTGCCGGGGTCAGCTTGAACCTCGACGTCATCGATGGTGAGGACAACCTTGTCGGTTGGCGGGGTCATCGAACACCTCCCTTGGCAAGAATCGTTGAGTGTTCGTACGGGAAGAGTTCCCAAGCTGGCGTCGTTAGTCCCGCCTCGAACTCCTCGCGGAACAGCGAGATTGCGGATTTGATCGGCGTCGCGGCCGCATCGCCGAGAGCACAGAAAGAGCGTCCGAAGATGTTTGATGCAACCTCGTCAAGCAGGTCGACGTCTCCAGGCTTGCCCTTGCCAGCCTCTAGGCGAAGCATGATCTGCTTCATCCAGTAGGTGCCCTCGCGACAGGGCGTGCACTTGCCGCAGGACTCGTGCTGGTAGAACTCGGTCCACATGCGGACGACCCGAACAACAGATGTGGTCTCGTCAAAGACCTGAAGCGCGCGGGTACCAAGCATTGAGCCTGCCGCAGCAACTCCCTCATAATCGAGGGGAACGTCCAGGTCCTTCTCGGTGAACAACGGTGTTGAGGAGCCGCCGGGGGTCCAGAACTTGAGGCTATGGCCGTCGCGAATCCCACCGCTGAACTCTAGGAGTTCACGCATCGTGACACCGAACGGCGCCTCGTACTGACCGGTCTGGTTGACATGACCCGAAACAGAGAAAATACCGCATCCCTGAGAGCGCTCTGTTCCCATCGAGGCGTACCAGGGTGCCGAGTTGCGGAACACCAGCGCCACGTCGGATATGGTCTCAACGTTGTTGACAACCGAGGGGCGGGCGTAGAGCCCGGCAACCGCCGGGAACGGTGGCTTCAGGCGGGGATGACCGCGACGACCTTCAAGCGAATCAAGCAACGCAGTCTCTTCGCCGCAGATGTAGGCACCAGCGCCGGCGTGAGCGGTGATCTTCAGATCACCAAGCAAACCCGCCTCAGTGGCCTCATTGATGGCGTTCATCAGGCGGCGGTACACGTGGACAACTTCGCCTCGCAGGTAGACAAAAGCGTGCTCGCAGCGAATCGCCCGCGAAGCAATCGCAATCCCTTCGACCAACAGGTGTGGGTCTGCCATAAGCAGCGGCATGTCCTTGCAGGTTCCCGGCTCGGACTCGTCAGCGTTGACAACAAGATAGCGGGGCAACCCGTCGTCGGGAGGAAGGAATGACCACTTCATTCCTGCGGGGAATCCCGCTCCACCCCTACCCCGGATTCCCGCGTCTTTCACCGTTTGGGTGATATCGGCCGGCTCCATGGAGTTTGCCTTCTTCAGCCCCTGGTATGCACCGCTTTCCAGTGCGGCTTTGAGGGTCCATGACTCGGGCTTATCCCAGTTCTTGGTGAGAGCCGGAGTCAGCGGATCGGCTTTGGTGAACTCGACCATTACTTGTCCCCCTCGCCCTTCTCGATGCCTGCCCCGACCGGAACCGGAGCCGTCCAATCATGCTCGGCGGCGACGCGCAACCCCTGGAAAGTGGCGTAACCGCCGCTGGGGCCCTGGTTGGCTAGACCATCAGGGAATCCGGCAAGCGTGTGCGCAACTTCCTTGAATGTATGTACCTCATCCGGACCGCGACTCGGCGTCACCGGTCGGCCCTCACGAATGTCCTCGACCAGCTGCCTTGCCGACTGGGGGGTCTGGTTGTCGAAGAATTCCCAGTTGACCATGATGACGGGAGCGTAATCACAAGCGGCATTGCATTCGAGGCGTTCGAGGGTGATCTTGCCGTCCTCGGTAGTCTCGTCGTGTCCGATCCGCAGTTCCTCGGACAGCTCCTCGAAAATCTGCTCCCCGCCCAGCACGCCGCAGAGGGCGTTGGTGCAGACACCCACGTTGTACTCGCCGTTGGGGTGCCGCTTGAACTGGGTGTAGAAGGTCGCCACAGCCGAAACCTCTGGCTGGCTAACGTCCAGCATCTCCGAACAAAGGGCGATCCCATCGCGACTGACATAACCGTCCTCTGACTGCACCAGGTGCAACATCGGTATGAGCGCAGAGCGGGCATGTCCGCTCGGGTACCGAGAAATAATCTCGGATGCCTGCTCACGCAGGCGCGCATCAACTTCACTCGTGTACGTCATCGGTCCACCCCTCCTGCAACCGGGTCAAGCGAGGCCAGCGTCACGACTACGTCCGCCAGCTGGCCACCCTCGGTCGCCATAGATAGAGACTGAAGATTGTTGAACGAGGGATCGCGGAAGTGCGCACGGAACGGCCTGGTTCCTCCAGCGGAAACCAGGTGTACACCCTGGATTCCCTTCGCGTGTTCGATCTCTACGTATGTCTGCCCGGCGGGGACCTTGAATCCCTCGGTCGCCAGTTTGAAGTGGTGAATCAGGGACTCCATCGACTGGCCCATGATCTTCGCGATGTGTGCGGGATTGTTTCCCTGACCATCCGGTCCAAGTGTCAGCTGGCTAGGCCATGCAATCGACTTGTCCTGAATCATCACAGGCTCGCCCTTGGTCTCATCAAGGCGACGCAGAACCTGCTCAACGATCCTTAGCGACTGGTAGCACTCATCGAAGCGAACCAGAACGCGGTTGTAAGCATCCGACGAATCGTATGTTGGAACGTCGAACTCGTAGTTCTCATAACCGCAGTAAGGAGCATCCTTACGCAGGTCTGTGGGAAGACCCCCGGCGCGGAGCGCAGGTCCGGTCAAGCTGAGCGCCATCATGGCTTCCATCGGCAGGTAGCCGACACCGATGAAGCGTTTCCTGAAGATGGGGTTTTGCAGGGTCAGATCCTGAAGTTCACCCACATCGCGACGAACCTTCGGAAGTAACGAGCGAACGTAATCCTCCGTGCCCTCGGGCAGATCCAGCGGTACACCTCCCGGCCGGACGTAACCATGGTTCATTCGCAGGCCGGTGATGCGCTCGAAAATCCTCAGTATTTCCTCACGTCCACGGAACGCAATGGTCATCATCGTGGTGGCACCGAGTTCGTTACCACCGGTTCCGATGGCGACGATGTGCGAAGCGATGCGGTTCAGCTCCATGAGCAGGACGCGGATCAGCGTCGCTCGCTCGGGGATCTGATCGGTAATGCCAAGGAGTTTCTCAACTGCCAGACAGTAGGCCACCTCTTGGAAGAACGGAGCAACATAGTCCATACGGGTGACAAACGTGGTCCCCTGAGTCCAGTTGCGGAACTCCATGTTCTTTTCAATACCGGTATGTAGGTATCCGATATCGACTCGGGTGTCCCGAACCATCTCGCCATCGAGTTCGAGGATGAGGCGGATAACTCCGTGGGTCGACGGGTGAACCGGGCCCATGTTGAGGACGACACGTTCCGAGGAGATTCGGCGGATTTCCTCAATCACGTCCTCCCAGTCACCCCCCTGAGCCATTACTTCTGGGAAGTCCTCAAGAGAGGGTTCTGACCCTCCCTGGGTAGCGAAGAAGGCACTTGCAGATGTTGCCATCAGTTGTAAGACCTCCGTGTGTCAACCGGCGGAACCGTGGCCCCGCGGTACTCGATTGGAACTCCACCAAGCGGGTAGTCCTTGCGTTGTGGGTGTCCCACCCAGTCGTGAGGCATCTCGATTCTGGTGAGTGAGGGATGACCATCGAAGATGATCCCCATCAGGTCCCATGCCTCGCGTTCGGGCCAATCATTGCCCGGATAGATGGGAACGATAGAGGGAATGTGCGGGTCGTCATCGGGGCATGCGACGTCAAGGAAAATGCTCCGATTATGAGTGAAGGAGCGGAATGGGTACAGCCCGTGCAACTCTCTTCCGATATCTCCGGGGTAGTTCACCGCAGATACCCCGAGGCACATTTCGAAGCGTAGGTCTTGGTCATCACGCAGTTGCTTTGCAACAAATGGCAGGTGTTGCCGCGCCACGTGGATGATCAGTTCTCCACTCGGATTTACGACGACCTTTTCGATCACCTCGTCGGTCTTCAGCCCCGCTTCCCCGATCAGTTCTTCGAGGACATCAACGGCCTCGTCAAACCAAGAGCCGTATGGGCGAGGCGAGGTGCCCGGAAGGGCGAAAGTCTGGACCAGGCCACCGAACCCGGTAGTGTCGCCGTCGTCCTGTACCCCGAACGCGCCGTGACGCACCGAGATCACCTCTGGTCCCGCGAACCTGCCGGCGGGAACCTGAAGCTCCCCACCTGCGTCAGGACCTACATACTCAACGTCGCTCATGCAAGAAGTCCCTTCATCTGGTGAGTCGGGGTGGCAGCCAGGGCAGCCGCCTCAGCCTTACGCGCGATCTCCTCACGGTGTGCGCCGAGCGGCTCGTTACCGATCTGCTCACGGAGCGTAAGAACCGCGTGGATTAGTGCTTCTGGACGAGGCGGACAACCGGGCAGGTAGACATCCACCGGCACAATGTGGTCGCACCCTTGAACAATGGCGTAGTTATTGAACATTCCGCCGGAGGAGGCACAGGCACCCATCGAGATAACCCACTTGGGCTCTGGCATTGCGTCGTAAACGCGCCTAATGACCGGGGCCATCTTCTGGCTCACTCGACCTGAAACAATCATCAGGTCTGCGTGGCGCGGAGAGGCGCGGAACACCTCTAGGCCAAAACGTGCCATATCAAAACGAGGCGTTCCACCGGCCATCATTTCGATCGCGCAGCAGGCAAGACCCATGGTGACTGGGAACTGGCTGTGTTTACGAGCCAGTCCCACCACTTTCTCAACGCTGGTGAGGCCGATTCCCGCGGGAAGCTTCTCTTCAATACCCATCGAAATCTCCTATCAGGTCCAGTCCAGGCCCTTACGGCGTAGCTCGTAAAGGTATGGAACGGTAATCAGCGCCAGGAACAACAGAATCGACACCAACCCGAACGGACCTAGCGTGTCGAACGAAACGGCCCACGGGTAAAGGAACACAACTTCGATGTCGAAAACGATGAATGTCATCGCCACCAGGTAGTACTTGACCGGGAAGCGACCATCCTCGATGCGCTGTGGTCCCGGATCAATACCGCACTCATAGTTCTCAGCCATGACTTTGTTCTTTTGGCTGGGACCAAGAATCGCAGAGAGACCAAGACCAGCCACAGAGACTGTCAACGCGACCGCTGCCATGATTAGCAGCGCTACATACGGGTTAGTCATCTTTCCTCCAAAATCCCACTGTCATGCTGACGGGACCAACTTCGTTAGCGTCGTGATGATGCGGTCATCGATGTCCCCACCAGAACGTTCATAGCCATCGGACAAAAGCTTGTTGACAAACTTCATCAACCGGCGGCGAGGTAACCCATAGTAGGTGCAAAGCCGCATAATCTTCGGGTTTTCGATGAGAGCAACGAAAACTCGACCCAGCGAATAGTAGCCGCCATAGACCTTCTGCAACTGCTCAGGATAGGCACTCATCGCCAGGTCGAATGAGGCTTCAGTGTCACGTCCAAGCGCACTGGCAGCCGCATCAGCCAACAGACGTCCGGCCTTCATGGCGGGTGCGATGCCCTCTCCGTTGAACGGTGAGACCATTCCTCCTGCGTCGCCAACCAGGGCCAACCCGTTGCTGTAATGCGGACCGCGGTTGAAAGACATCGGCAAAGCAGCGCTACGCAGAGGTCCGATCTGGTTCTCGGGCGTAATCTCCCACTCCGGTGGCATGTTTTCAACCCACTTCGAGAAGACCTCTCTGTAGGGCAGCGTTGTAGACGTGGCATCCGAAGAGACCGAACCCAGGCCGACATTCACGATTCCATTACCAAGAGGGAAGATCCAGCCGTAGCCTGGCAGAAGCTCAGATTCGCCCGGCTTTCCACTCCACAGTTCCAGGTAGGATTCCATCCACGGATGATCACCCCGAGGCGAACGGAAGTAGGTTCTCGCTGCGACGCCGAGGGGACGGTTCGTCTTCTTCTCCAGTCCGAGAGATGTCGCAAGTCTTGCTGATACGCCTCCAGCGTCCACAACCAGGCGTCCTTCTGCGGAGAACTCGCGGGCCCCCGCTCCTCGTCCAACGCGTCCGCGAACTCCCACCACGCGGCCGGTATCGGAAAGGATGGCAGCGGTAACCTGGTATCCCTGGTAAAGCTTCGCGCCGACCTGTTGGGCTCGCCCAATCAGGTCGTTGTCGAGTTCCATTCGGGAACGGGCCATTCCGTAACCGGGGAGGGATGCCTGATCGGGCCATTCAAAGTACATCTCATTGCCGCCGCCGACGACGCGCAAGCCACGGTTGCGGGCCCAACCTTCTGTATTGACCCCCATCAGCTGGATCTCAGAAACGGCCGCGGGCGTCAGGCCGTCTCCACACACCTTGTCGCGGGGGAACGACGCCTTATCCAAGACGGCGACATCTAGTCCCAGGGACGCCAGGTGATAAGCGGCAGATGCGCCGCCCGGACCGGCGCCAACGACGACGACATCGGCCTCGATGTTCGAGACTACGTCAGCGCCCAATTGCGTCTCCGTCTACCTAGAATTCTGGCTACTCAATCTGGCCCGCTCAATTCTTAGCGACCGGACCGTCAATAAGCCTACTCATCGGCTAGAAAAAGCGCATAACGGGGCTGGTTGCGGTAACCCGACATGAAGTCGGGCAAGGAAATTAGGAAGGACTAAGTAACCTATTTCTCCCACTGTAATCCGTGCCACTCGGCACTCCAGGGCGCTAACGGATGCGGACCCGGCTTATATCCCCTGTGCATGGCGACCGCACCGAAAGTTAGGTTGCGGTATCCAACGTCCTCAAGACCGGCCCTCTGCATCATTTGCCCCAGGGTTTGTTGGTCATGCCAGTCAAAGATCGACTCAGAAAGATAGTCATATGCCTCTCCTGCCGGTGAGGCGAAACGCGCAAGGTTCGGTGCGACAAACTCCAGGTATAGGGATTCAAACGGGGCAACGATCGGCTTGGGCTTTGAGAACTCGCAAACCAGCACCACTCCCCCGGGCCTTGTCACCCTGACCATCTCGGAAAGAGCCTCATTGACTTGGTCCACGTTGCGTAGACCGAAGCTGATGGTCACCGCATCGAATGAGTCATCCTCGAATGGCAGATCGGTTACGGAGCCCAGGACGAAGTCGATTTCCGGATTGCGCGTGCGCCCCACCTCGATCATTCCGGGTGAGAGATCAACGGCCACGACCTGCGCCCCGGTTTTCCTGAGCGCCATGGACGAGGTACCGGTACCGGCAGCAACATCCAACACCTGATCTCCGGGACCGACTTTGATCGCCTGATTTACCGCACGACGCCAGATAAAGACCTGACCGAGCGAAATCAAGTCATTCGTAAAATCGTAGTTAGGTGCCACCGCGTCAAACATTGCGGCAACTTGCTCAGGATCTTTGTCCAGGTCAGCGCGGGCATGGTTATCAGTCATGCATCGATTATCCACTGTCAATCCCACCGGTTCTTCCCCCGTGAACTTACTTGGCTAGGACCGCTGTGGCGCGATACGGTCAAGGGAGCGAAGATTTCAGTTGCAAGCAAGGGGGCGGCGCGATGAGCAATCCATCTGGCGACGAGAACGCAGACGCCACGAGTAGTGAAGTTTCCGACGCTCTCCTCGTGAGGGCGAGGGAGGTCGATGAGCTGCCGGAAAATCTCATCTCTCTCGCGCCGACTCCGGATGCTTTCACCTGTTGGCTCGGGAGCCGCGTCGAGATGGTCGGCTGGGGCTCCGCCTTACGACTTCAGTTCGACGGCGCCCACGCTATCCGAGAAGCCGCACGAACCTGGGACCGTATTGCCGCCGAAACCAGGCTTGAGGTGAATCCTCTTTCAGAGCAAACTCAGGATGAGGTCAACTGGCCAATCGCAGTCGCCTCGTTCGGTTTCGCCTCGCACACGCCGGGAGTCCTGCTGGTGCCCGAGTTCGCCGCCGTAAGAATCCACGGAGAACGTGAGACACGAAACTGGCTAGTAACCGCCGGACGAGGGGACGCAGTACCGGAACCCGATTCAGTTTTGACAGCAACCATCTCTCCCGTGGACACTCCATCGGGACTGTGGACGGATCCGGGACGGATGACACAGTCGAAGTGGAAGGAAGCCGTCGGAAGACTGGTCATGATGCTGCGTTCCGGTGCCGCCTCAAAAGTAGTTTTGACCAGAGACATCATGGTCTCGGCAAGCAACCCGATAGACGAACGCTACCTAGCAGATCAGTTGCAACAGCGCTATCCGACAACATGGGTTTATGCCGTCGAGGGTTTGATTGGGGCGACCCCCGAAATGCTCGCATCCCTAGACCGCGAACTCTTTGAGTCAAGAGTGCTGGCCGGCACGGCCGCACCGGGCGCGGGCGCGGAGCTTCTTGACTCAATCAAGAATCGCACCGAACACCACCTTGCCGTCGAGTCCGTGGCACGGGCCGTCGCCCCACTGACAGAGTCCATGAACGTTCCGATCGAGCCAGAGTTGCTTGAACTGCCCAACGTTACGCACCTGTCCACCGACGTGACGGCCATCATTAAGGACGCCAACGTTCTGGACGTCGTTGACGCCCTTCATCCCACTGCGGCTGTCTGTGGGACCCCAACGAAACTCGCCTTCGACATACTCGAAGGGATCGAGGGAACTCAGCGCGGGAGATACACCGGCCCGGTGGGCTGGGTCGATGGGAACGGAGATGGGGAGTTCGGAATCGCACTGAGGTGCGGCCAGCTGTCCCCGGATCGCAGGTCCATTAGGGTATTTGCCGGCGGCGGCATCATGCCGGATTCGAATCCCGACCTGGAACTCGCCGAGACCCGGGCAAAGATGCGCCCATTGCTCGAAGCTCTCCAGGTCGAGAAGCCCTAGGGCGTGTCTCCCTAGCTACTTCACCTGGAGCGTTGCCTCAACCTGCATGTCCTGCCCGCCCCGAACGACGTCGAGGGTGACGACGTCGCCAACAGCGTGTCTGCGCACATAGCCAGTCAGCGCAACCGAAGAGGTGACCGGCTTTCCGTCGATCCCGACGATGATGTCTCCGGTTTCCAGACCGGCTTGTTCTGCGGCACCACCCGGCACGATGGTCACGACCTCAGCGCCGAGTTGGCCGGAGTCTCCCCGATCGAATGAGACGGACTGAATCGAGACGCCGAGCAACGCGTGTTGGACGGAGCCGGTGGCGATTATTTGATCAACAACATTCTTGACCAGGTCCACAGGAATAGCGAAGCCAAGACCAATGGATCCCGCAGTCTCTGCGCTTGTTGAGTTGGAGGCGATAGAAGAGTTGATTCCAATGACGTTACCCGTCGAATCGAAAAGTGGGCCGCCCGAGTTGCCGGGATTGATGGACGCGTCAACCTGAATTGCATTAGTAACGACCATCTCAGCGGGCGCTTGATCGCTGGGATCTAGCGGATCGATTTGGCCCGATGCAGCCACCGAAACCGGGCGATCCAGAGCCGAAATAACCCCTGTCGTCACAGTGTCTGCAAGACCCAGCGGTGAACCAACGGCCATTACGGGCTGTCCGACACTCAGGTCACTGGACGTTCCAAATCGCGCAGCAACAAGGTTGGCGGTGTCACTGACTTTCAGAACCGCGAGATCTGTGGTCTGATCGGTACCCAGGATTGTTGCCTCATACAGGAGCCCATCGTGGGTCGAAACCGTAATGGTTCCCCCATCGATTGCGGGTTCAACAACGTGATGGTTCGTCACGATGTAGCCGGTCGAGTCATACACGACCCCCGAACCTGTGGCGGCCTCTGATTGTCCCTCAACCGTTATCGTCACGGTGGCCTGGCGAACTGTTGCCGCAACCTCTTCCCAGTCGGGGGCGGCGACGCCTTCGGTCACCGGAGGAAGCACCTCGCCCGACTGTGCCGGTGCGCTGGTGGAGTCATCAAGGTTGGAAGCCAATCCGTTATCTACCAGACCACTGTTCGTCATGCCGAACCAGAGACCCGAGGTCAAGAGGGCAGTGACCAGCATGGCAGCAACAAGTGCGAGCCACCCGGGACCCGTCTTGGTAGCAACGGCTGCTTTCTGCGGGGGTGGAGTGCTGAGCGGTGTAATTCCACCGTTCCAACCGCCGCCGCCTCCCGAAGGAGGCACAGGGGGCAGACTTGCTGTCTGGCTCATGGCGGGCTGTGGAGGAACTGGCCGCGTCGCATAGGGATTCTGCGGACCACTCTGGGGGATGGATCCCTGGGGCACCGAGCTTTGGGGCACCGAATCCTGGAATCCGGCGCCCGACGTCACTGGGCCCCGTGGTGCCGAAGTCTGAGGCACTGAACTCTGCGGAACTGAACCTTGCGACGAAAAACGTCTGGAAGGATACGGAGTCTGTCCCGGTGGAGCAAAGGGGCTGTCACCTCTCTGCCTGATCCACGAGTACTGAGGGGGCTGACCGCCTCCCGATGCGGGGGTACCGGTGGGATTCTGCGGCTCTTGTCCCTGCGCGTTGTCTTCAGCCATTCAAGTCATCCTCGGATTCACTTGCCACTTAGCCGGTGGCGTTCATGGCCCAAGTATGCGCTAGATTTCCGATACAAAACCTAAGCAAACCTGAACTTTCGCTGAGAGTGATTCCCTACAAAAGCTCGTTAGTCAAGTTCCTTGGCCCGATCTCTGATCGCCTTGAACTGCCTCGTCGGTAAATCCAGTGGGACTCGGACCAGTGAGCGTCCCTCAACGGGAGCGATCATGATCTCTCGTAGCTCCTCAATCGACTGGACCGATGTCGCCGCCCAGCCGCATGCCTCAGCCACCGCGCAAATATCGATACTCTGGGGCACCCCAAAGTACTTCTGGTAGGTCTTCCAGTCCGTTGCAGCTCCGTGTTCCAGTGAGTGGAAGATGCTTCCTCCGCCATCTTCGAAGACGACCAACTGAATATCTTGGTCCCCACCGGGCCGTGCGGAAAGACTGGGCAGGTCGTAGGTGAAACTTAGGTCCCCCAGAACAGCCCGGACCGGCATTCCTGTCTGCTGTTGCAGTCCCAGCGCCGAGGCGATCGTCCCATCTATCCCTGCCAGTCCCCTATTTGAGTAGACTCTCCGGCCACCGGGCGCAGAAGCTCCCAAGTCGAACGAACGGATCACGTTCGAGGCGGCCAACCACAGGCTGATGTCCCTGCTGTGCCGCCAGATCATTCGTGCGGCACCCAGATGGTTCAGACCCCTTGACTCCCGCCAAACGACAGACTCAATTCCCGCCGCAATCTGCCTACAGTACTGTTGCCAGTTCCGCCTTGCAACATCGAGTGACGGCTCCATCTCCATGTCCGGGTCGGGAAGAAGCTCAGAAACTACGTCGGTTGCCGTCCCCGTGGCGTCTTGCCACCGCTCGGACGGACTAACCACAATCTTCTTTGTTCCGTTCCCACCAATCTTGCCGATCAGGCGGTCCACTTCACGTGACAGAGTCGGCCTGCCGATTACTACTATCTGCTCAACGGCCTCATTGGGGCTATCCTCCAAGTCCGCTATCAGCCGGTTCGCAACCAGCGGGCCGTGGGGCAACCATGAAACCAGGTCACACAGACCCGAAGATGGCTCCGCGATGAGGGGGATTCCGAGTTCGCTGGCATGCTCTGCGACTCGGCGCATGTGGGAGTCCTCGCGCTTGCCCGGTCCATCGCCAGCGACGACCACCGTGCGAAGTGTCGGATCGACCACTTGAGACCAGTACACTCCTGTCCCTGATGAGAACGAGGGCCCAACGGCGGGCAGTTCCACCGCGGTAGCAGATGCCTGCGCCGCGATTCCACTGGGTGCGAGGGGCTCACGCAGGCAGACGTTCAGGTGAATGGGACCGGGCAGACCACCGTGCCCGGCTCCTCGTGCCGTAAGCCTGCGCACCCGGGAGGTGACGGCTCGCCGCATTTCCGGACTATCCGGGTTTTCGACAGCTGGAATTTCTCCATCAGCCACCACTGAGGCTCCAAAGATGCCATTCTGCTCGGTGGTTTGGTTGGCCCCTACCCCCTGAAGTTCAAACGGACGATCCGCAGTGACAACGATCAGCGGAAGTCCCAGATACTTGGCTTCTTCAATAGCCGGATGCAGTTCAGATACTGCGGTTCCAGAAGTCGTAATTACCGCGATCGAGGACTCTGCGCTGTCCGCGCCCTGCAGGGCTCCGACCGCCCAAAACCCGGCTCCGCGCTCCTCAGCAAATGTGTGGACTGCCGTCAGCCCGGCCTTCTCGTATTGAGCCAGTGCATATGCAAACGGCGCGTTCCTTGACCCGGAGCAGTATGCAAACTTCCGGGTTCCACAGGCGATCAGTGAGCCGACAATTAGGCTGGCGGTCTCCAAGGATGCAGTCTTCCGAGTCTGTTCCACTACGTAATCCTCACACGTTCTCATTTGCCAATCGGATAGGGCGCGTTCAGTGCCTGTCTTTATGGTGTGTCGTCCCCGTGTGTAATCGGAGAGTCCGAAAAGGTCTCTGCCCGAGGGGTAGCTACCAGATGAAGAGCCATTGCGTCGAGTCGCCTTTCCCAGTCTTCAACTACCCCCGAGGGAACCCGATCAGCATGAGACGTGAGTTCCCCGCTACGAACCTCCTGCGCGCGATCCACTGCCAGATATCCGGGGGTCTGCTCCGCAGAGCTAAGTAGCGGCCTGTCAACCACGTCAGCCGCCAGAAGAGAGCCCGTGTTAAGGCCACAGGCATAATCGAGTCGCTCAAGGGTAGCCGCGAGTTCTACACCTGCCGCCAGGCCAATCGACGTGTCGAGTGCCGAAGAGACCACCGTGGGAAGGCCGAGCTCCCGCTCGACCCACAGGCACCGTCTGATTCCACCAATCGGTGCCACCTTAAGAACGGCGACGTCGGCTACATCACGAGCCAGTAGCGGGTCCTCGGCTCTGCGGATCGATTCGTCAGCCGCGACTGGAACCCGCGTTTTGGCGCGCACTCTCTTAAGTTCTGCCACACCCGCGCACGGTTGCTCCGCATACTCAAGACCACCCACCGCTCGCGCCGCCTCGTCCAGTGCTTCCAACGCGGCGGCCGCCTCGTCAACGTCCCAGGCAGCGTTGGCGTCAATCCTCACGCGGGCGCGCTCGCCGTAGAGTTCGGCGAGTAGCTCAGCAGTAAAGGCGACTCGGGCGAGGTCTTCCTTATCAAGCACTCCCCCGTCCGCTACCTTCACCTTGGCCGTGGCACAGCCCGGTTGCCGTTCGATCCTGGTCCTCACCTGCGACAGGGGAACGACCGGAACAGTGACGTTAACCGGCACTCTGTCTCGCTTCGCTGCGGGTGCCTTGGTGGTCGCAGACTCGATGGCGCTCGCAAGCCAGTGGGATGACTCCGCAGGCCCGTAGTCCCAAAATGGAGCGCACTCGCCCCACCCGTTCTTTCCTCGAATCAGCAGGCCCTGGCGCTGCGTGACGCCCCGGAACCGAGTGGCCAGGGGAACCTGGTAGACGACAACCTCGTCCACATCATTGAGAAGCTGCCTCACACGGGATGACTGGGGCCCGAGCGGAACTGCGCTCAGGCGCGGGCGAACTGACACTTTGGTCGCTACACTCTTCCGAGCGAACGGACCATTACGGCTTTGATGGTGTGCATTCGGTTCTCGGCCTGATCGAAAGCGATGTTTCGCGGGCCCTCGAACACTTCTCCGGTCACCTCAATGCCATCCAGTCCGAACTCGTCGTATATCTGCTTTCCGATGGTGGTGTTCAAGTCGTGGAACGAGGGGAGACAATGCATGAACTTCGCCTCAGGTCCCGCCTTCATCATTAGTTCCTCGGTGACACGGTAAGGGAGCAGAATCTTGATGCGCTCTTCCCAAACATCCTTCGACTCACCCATCGAAACCCAGATATCCGTGTGAACGAACTGCACTCCCTCGATGGCGTCCAGATCGTCCGTAACGGTGATCCGTGCACCAGACTTCTCAGCGCGGGCCATCGCTTCGGCAATCACGTCCTCGGAGGGTTGGAGTTCCTTCGGCGCCACGATGCGAACGTCACTGCCGAGCATCGCCCCATTGATGAGCAACGAGCGCCCCATGTTAAACCGGGCGTCCCCAACGTATGCGTACGAGATGTCGCCGAAATCGCGTCCGTCGCTGTGCTCCAGCATCGTTAGGGAGTCGGCCAACATCTGGGTTGGGTGCCAGATGTCCGTCAACCCGTTCCACACCGGGACGCCTGAATCGCGGGCGAGGATCCCGACGGCTTCTTGGCTGTCACCGCGATACTCGATCCCGTCGTAGAAGCGACCGAGTACCTTCGCCGTGTCGGATACGGACTCTTTGTGTCCCAGTTGGGATCCGGTCGGATCGAGATAGGTGGTCATCGCCCCCTGGTCGGCAGCGGCAACCTCGAACGCGCATCGGGTGCGTGTAGACGTCTTCGCGAAGATCAACGCAATGTTTCTGCCGGACATGTACTTAGTCTCAGTACCGTCCTTCTTTTCCTTCTTCAGGATTGCGGCGAGTTCAATGAGGCTGCGCCACTGCTCATCGGTCTCATCGAGTTCACGCAGAAGGTTCGCACCGGGTACCAGGAAGTGTTCAATGTTCGTCATGCTGAAATAGTACGGACTATCGTGGGTGAAATGAGTAGCCAGACTATTGTCTCTGACACGTTTGATCCATCACGCTGGAAGGTTGTCCCCGGCTTCGACTTCTCAGACATCACTTACCACCGCGGAATTTCGAGGGGCGAGGATGACGGAGCGACCAAGGGTGCGGAGCTTCCCTGGGTCCGAGTTGCCTTCAATCGCCCAGAGGTGAGAAACGCGTTCCGCCCACAGACCGTCGACGAACTTCTGGTGGCGTTAGACGATGCGCGTACCAGTAGCGATGTCGCCGCAGTGATAATCACCGGGAACGGCCCGAGTCCCAAGGACGGGGGCTACGCGTTTAGTTCTGGGGGCGACCAGAGGGTTCGTGGCAAAGACGGCTACATGTACTCCTCGAGTGGAGACTCTAGAGTCGACGGGGCCCGGGCGGGTCGGCTCCACATCCTTGAGGTTCAACGCCTGATCCGCGCAATGCCCAAACCGGTCATCGCTGCTGTCAACGGTTGGGCCGCCGGTGGAGGCCATTCATTGGCTGTCGTGTGTGATCTGGCAGTTGCCTCCAAAGAACATGCCACGTTCATGCAGACGGATGCGAACGTTGGCTCTTTCGACGCGGGGTATGGTTCGACGCTCCTGGCACGCCAGGTCGGGGATCGACGGGCCCGAGAGATCTTCTTCCTGGCGCGGCCCTACAACGCTGAGCAGGCGGAAAAGTGGGGAGCGATAAACGAGGCCGTTCCCCATGATCGACTTGAGGAAACAGCGATCAGCTATTGCCGCACCGTCGCCACGAAATCACCACAGGCAATTCGAATGCTGAAATACGCTTTCAATCTTGCCGATGATGGACTTGCTGGCCAACAGATGTTCGCTGGTGAAGCAACGCGCCTCGCGTACATGACTGACGAGGCGCGTGAGGGGCGGGATGCATTCTTAGAGCATCGCGACCCGGATTGGTCCGGCTTTCCCTATCACTACTAGCAGGGGTGCTAATAAGAAGCGCTACTTAGTAGTGGACGATCACTTTGTTGCCGATGCTGGCCCAGTCGTAAAGCTGCTTGGCCTGCGCCGCAGGAATGTTCACACAGCCGTGTGATCCGCCTTCTCCAGGTTCAAAACCAAACGCGCTACGCCACGGAGCTCCGTGAACCGCATAGTTCCCGTCGTAGTAGAGCACCCAGGGAACGTCCTTGGTCAGATACTTCGATCCGTCCGGGTTGGTTCCCTTCATATCCTGGAGGGGGATCTTTGCGTACACCGCGAAGCTCCCGGGTACCGTCGGGGTTGCCGGCGCTCCATGGGCTGTCGGGATCTGCATCACGGGAGTCGCCCCCTCGTAGGCGGTAACCGTATAGGTCGACAGGCTGATGTCGATCCAACGCTCACCCGGGGCTGCCTGGTAAGAAAGAGACTCAGCACCGGGCGCGATTAGTCGCTGTTCGAACGTTGGCTCGGTGAACGTGTATTCGAAGTCGGCAACATACGGCGTCTCAGACTCGACTGAACTGACTATGCCCGTTGCGATCTGGTCAACGTTACTGACCGCGCGTCCCTTCTGGCCCTCATTGGCAACAGCGAGGACCTTGCCATCTGCATTGACGTTCTCAACTCCGGGGACCGGATCCGCTTTGGTGGCATCAGCGAGCTTGGTCACCCACTTAGTTACCTCAGCCTTATCAAGCGTGGGCTGAAGCGTACTGCCCTCGGGCTCGAACTTGATCCAGGAAGCAATATCTTCGGGCTCTGGCCATTCGGTCCAAAGTTCGGCATCGGTAACCTTGACCGATGTCTGCGTCCACTGGTTGGCCGTCTCGGCCGCGGACTGTGCGGCCTCGGTTGTCAGGGATGGCTCCGCTAATGAAGAAGTAGCGGTGACAGTTGCGCTATCGAGGGTTGAGGCTGCAGCGAGCAACTCCTCGCCCAGAGTCTTCGCGTCGATTACCGTGCCCTCAGATGAGGCACTGACGACGAACATCTTGGAGTCGTTGTCGAAGTGCACTGTCGCATCGACCGGGTCAGACTCACCTGAAAACTCGATCGCGTCGGAGTACTTCTCAAGCTGCGCGTTGTTGGCGACGATTACCGGCTCAACATCGTTGCTGCCAAAAAGGCCTCGAACCCGATCAGCGAATCCCTGATTGTTGTGGAACACCTGATCGACGGTTGCGTCGAGATCGACGAATACCCCCGCCTGTTCGTAGTCAACAGGAATAACATCGCCGTCAGGCCCGACAACCTCCACCGACTGCTGATCGACAAGTGCCTGGAGGGTGTTCATCACCTGATCGCGGCTTTGGCCACCGACGTCATGTCCAGCAATCGTTGATCCGGGAAGCGAGTGCGCACCGAAATACGCAACGGTGCCCGCCACGGCTCCACCGAGTAGCACGAGTACGGCCACCACACCGGCAATGACCTTGCTTTTAGTTGACGCAAACAGATTCTTCATCACTTGCAATATTAACGAAGCTATGTGCAGATTGGCAGTACCGTACCGGTTATCCGGGTTACAAATTGCTCTCGGTTAAGCGCGGTCTTCGGCGGTTTTGTGGGGGATGACTCAGATATCGGAGGGACGAGTGCAGATGGCGAACACAGACGCTGCTCCTAAGGTTCGTATTCTTCGGCCCCCGGGTGAGCAGCGCGACCTGCACCAGTTCGTCGACCTCCTGGATAGATGGCAACAGGGTCTGTTGCCCGGATATCTGGTCGTCACTTCGGATGACATCAATCCAGAATCGGTAGAAGAGCAGGTCCGGCAACGTCCCATTTCGCAGAACACCGGCCCTCATCTGATTCTGCCAACCTCAGGGTCAACGGGCGCTACGCCAAACTTGGTGGTTCTTTCACGGGGAGCGTTGGCCGCTTCCGCACACGCCACGCAGCGGGCACTCGGAGGTCCGGGCACGTGGGTTCTTCCTCTTCCGTTACAGCACATTGCGGGAATCCAAGTGGTTCTCCGCTCCCTTGCCGCCGAGCACATGCCACTAGTTACCGACACGTGGCCCAGGTTTTCCCCTGAGTCGCTGGCCAAGGCGGCTAGCCGACATGATGGCTCGGTACCGCTCTATACCTCACTGGTCTCACCTCAGCTCGCTTCCCTGCTCCAGAACACTCAGGCAGCAGAAGAGTGCCGCAGCTTCAACACCATCCTGCTTGGCGGAGGGAGAATCGACGTCGATCTTCTCGCCGAGGCCCGCGGTGCCGGACTGAACGTGACCACCACCTACGGGATGACCGAGACCTGCGGTGGTTGCGTGTATGACGGCATCCCACTTGAGAACACTCGGATCGCCATCGAAGAGGGCACTGAGCGAGTTCTCATCGCATCGGACGCGCTGATGGACGACTACCTGGGGTCACCCTCGTTCGAAGCAGACACCCATTGGGTAGAACGCAGCGGCACCAGATACTTCCGCACGCCGGATGTCGGAACCCTAGACGCCGAAGGGAGACTGCACATAACTGGCAGAGCGGACGACATCATCAACAGCGGCGGGGTGAAAGTGGTCCTTGGTCGAGTCCAGGACACGATCAGCGCACTTCCAGGCGTGGATGAGTGCGCGGTCTGCGCTACCAACGACCCGATTTGGGGAGAGACTGTCACCGCGCTGATCGTACAGCGGGGGCAAGATCGTGATCCTCAATCTCTGCGTGACTCGGTCGTCGAGGCGCTAGGAACCCCCTATGCTCCGCGCGTGATTGTCTACGCAGATACCATTCCCAGAACCGATCTGGGAAAAGTGAGAACCGCAAAGGTCAGGTCAATAGTCGAGAACGCGATTAGGTCCGACTCGGCTTGGAAGCGTTGAATAGACTCGTGGCGACTTTCAAAGACTGGGTAGAAGGCGCTCGCCTTCGTACCCTTCCCGCAGCAATTGGTCCGGTACTCCTGGGCGTAGGGGCCGCCATTCACTTGGAAGGCTTCTCTGCCCCCCGGGCCCTACTGGCACTGGTGACAGCCCTGGCGTTGCAGGTGGGAGTCAACTACTCCAACGACTACTCGGACGGAATCCGCGGATCGGACGCTGACCGTGTCGGCCCCCCTCGTCTCACCGGTGGCGGGCTCGCAAAACCAAGACAAGTTCTCTTCGCGGCGCTGGGTTGCTTCGCTCTTGCCGGACTATCCGGACTAGTCCTCGTCGCTGTTTCCCATCTGTGGTGGCTACTACTACTCGGCGTCCTCGCAGTTCTGGCTGCTTGGTTCTACACCGGAGGTAAGAAACCGTACGGTTACGCCGGGGTTGGGCTCTCGGAAATTCTTGTTTTCGTCTTCTTCGGACTGTTTGCGACAGTTGGCACGACATATGTCCAGACATATTCGGCTCCGTGGTGGCTCTGGCTCGCCGCGAGTGGCATCGGACTGGCCTCAGTGACGCTACTTATGGTCAACAATGTTCGAGACATGGAGGGCGACGCGCGGGTCGGTAAGAGAACCGTCGCGGTCAGACTCGGGCCGCGGGCCGCGAGGCTCTCTGTTCCAGCGCTGCTCGGTGTCTCCTCGATCCTCGCGAGCATCGGGGCACTCGGCGCGGGAAACAGTCCGCTCTGGTCGGTTGCTGTCTTCTTTGTCATCGGGCTTTGTGCAGTGCCAGTTGCGATCCCCGTGATGCGCGGAAGCACCGGGGCTGACCTGCTGCCGTCACTTCGGAACGCGGGCCTTTACGCGCTGGCGTACGGACTGGTTCTTGGCGCCGTGTTCGCTATCGGGGCATCGGGCGCTTTGTAGCGTCTACTGCCTCTATCCTTGAAGCATGGCACGCCTGTTATTGGTTCTCCTGGTGATCGCGCTGACTGTCTTCGCGGTCGCGGACTGGGTGACGCGTTCTAAGGAATGGACGCCCGGGCGGGTGAATCGTTGGCTGTGGCTCGCGGTAATCGTTCTGCTCCCCGTGATCGGACCGCTGGTCTGGATCATCATCGGGCTGGTGACCCGTGCCGAGGTGAACCGGATGCCAGCTACCGCCACCCCGATAGACCTGCCTCCCGATGATAATCCTGAGGCCATCTCAGATGTGGCGAATCGGATAGTGCGCCGGCAGAAGCGTACCAAGCCTGAGCCTCCCCCACACGCTCCGGGGGCTGTTACCGACGAGGACCCTTCAGAAGACGAGACCGACGCTGATCGGGACAAGTAGCGGAGTCTTTCTCGCTACTTCTTCGTTGCCGCCTCAGAGGTTCCCGGAACCATGTCCTGCGCCCTACCTAGGAGCCCTTTGGCGGGTTCGCTGTAGTACCAGTCGACCAGCGTGTTTCCATCGAACACTAGCGATGAGAGCGACGCGAGCGAACACTGCCTACTGAGTGGATTGTGCGGTAGGGGTTTTCTGTCAAGGAATCTCTGAACCATGACGATTGGCGACTGGTGAGAAACCAGTAGGGCTTCGTGCCCGCGCGCCTCCTCAAGAGCCCCGCTAATCGCGGCGCTCATGCGACTGCGGACCTGATCGTAAGGTTCACCCCACGAGGGGCGATTCGGGTGGGCGTAGAACTTCCAGTTACGTGGATACGCCAATATCAGTCGGTTCTTGTTGATCTGCTGCCCCTCAAAAGCGTTGCCGACTTCAACCAGGCGGGGGTCTGTCTCAATCGGCAGGTCATACGCGAGTGCGGTCGGTGTTGCAGTTAGCTGTGCGCGAAGCAGAGGGGAAGCGATTACGTGGGTGATCTCGCTACCCTCATCAACCAGGAAATCGGCGACCACCTCAGCCATCTCCTGACCCAGCGGGGTCAGGCCGTAGCCAGGGAGGCGACCGTAGAGAACGCCCTCGGGATTGTCGACCTCGCCATGGCGAAGCAGGTGGATAGTGGTTGTCTCCATGCAGACATCCTTACACGGTCTCTAGAGGGCCCCGTGCAAAGCGCGCACGGCATCCTCGAACCTGGAATCTTCAACCCCGACAATGATGCTCAGCTCGGAGGCACCCTGGGAGATCATCCGAATGTTGACTCCCGCCTCCGCAAGAGCCGTGAAAATCCGTGCCGCAATACCCGGACTCTGGATCATGCCACGACCGACGATTGCGATCAGCGACATTCCGGGAGAGACACTGATTGAGTCGGGCTGACAGTAAATGCGTAACTCAGCCAGGATCTTGCCCAGGTTGAATCGGATTGCCTCGCTGCGAACAATGGCGGACACCGTGTCGATCCCGGACGGGACGTGAAGGATTGACACGCCGTTGGTCTCGAAGACAGAAACCAGCTTGCGCAAGAAACCCTCTTCCTCGTTCATCAGGGTCTTGTCCAGGGTAATTACGGTGAAGTCCCGCATCCCGGCGATCCCGGTGACCGTGACGAACTGGCGCCTAGCGTCGTCGGCAACGATGAGTGTTCCCGCATCCTCGCTGCGGTCGGTGTTGCGAATCTGGATCGGGATGCCCTTTTCACGAACCGGGAAGATCGCCTCCTCATGAAGAACTGAAGCTCCCATGTACGAAAGCTCGCGCAATTCCTTGTAGGTAACCACCTCAATCGGCTTGGCTTCGGGAACGATTCGTGGGTCAACCTGAAGGAAGCCGGATACGTCAGTCCAGTTCTCATAGAGATCTGCCCGAACGCCGCGGGCCACAATGGCACCCGTAACGTCAGATCCTCCCCGCGAGAAGGTATGGACCTCGCCGCTGTCATCAGCGCCATAGAACCCGGGGATGACCGCTTGTGGCAGGTTCTCGAGCCGGCCACGCAGAACCTTCATCGTCTGCTTCTGCTCATACTCACCCGCGTTACTGAAGCGAATCACGTCGGCCGCGTCAACGAACTCGAAACCCAGGTACTCGGCCAGCAGCTTTCCGTTTAGGTACTCGCCGCGGCTGGCCACATAATCGGAACTGGCTCCGGCAGCGATGCGCGCCCGAATCTCATCAAGATCGTCTTCAATTCTGGTAGACAGGCCCAACTCGTCACGGATTGAGGTGTAGCGCTCGATCACCAACGCGTAGACCTCACCCGGATCGATGTTGTGCTCTGCCAACTGGTGGCACATGAGCAACAGATCAGTCACCTTGTGATCATCAGATGAGCGCTTGCCCGGCGCGGAGGGAACCACGTAGCGGCGAGAAGGATCAGCCTCAATAATCTCTTTCACGCTCCGGAAATGCTCGGCGTTTGAGAGAGAGCTTCCTCCGAACTTCGCGACGATTAGCCGGGACATGGGTCTCCAATCTTCTGCTACATCTGGCTCGATGGAACCAGACGGCTTGTCCAAGGGTAGTTTTTGGGCCAACTACGTATAGGAAGCGCCCGAGGGATGGGCGAACAGTGCTCGGATAATCCCGACGACTGTCCGAACCTCGTCCAATGGGACGTCTCCGTCCGGGGTACGAAAGTGGACATCGGTTAGCTTTCCCTGGGTCACAACGTCAGCGGCGTTGTGGCGCCGAATCCCACCCGAGCCGATGATAGTGATCCGTCCATCCGCAATATCCCGCAGGCGTGCAAGGCCCACCGGATCGGCAACGCCTCTTGAGCCACCCGTTGTCAGAACCGCGTCGTAACCCAGATCGATCAGTTCCAGAAGTGCGCGACGCTGGTCCGCAACCTCGTCAAAGGCACGGTGGAAGACCAGGTAACGGTGTCCGGCTGCGCGGCGCCAATCCCTGGCAGCTACGGTGTTTACCCGCCCGTTCGTCAGCGCTCCAACCACAAACCCAACCTCGGGGCCCGCGGGGGTGATGGCAGCATTAAGGCGTTCGATGTAGCGGGTTTGCGCCCTCACCTGTTCTTCGGTCAGTTCAAACGAGGTCGGGTTCTCGCGCACTAAGACACGTATCCCGCCTTTTGGGGCGTACCTGAGGGCTTCGAGAACGGCATCCAGGTTCGGCGTTAGACCACCCACGCTCAGATCCCGCCCAAGTTCCGCCCGGTCGGCACCGCTGTCCCGGGCCAACCGGACACCCTCACTGGTCTCAACGCACAACTCAATGGAAACCGAACCTGTGACCACAGCGGCCCTCCTATCGCAGAGTAGATGTGAACAGGCTACCTTTGGAGGACGAGGGAGGCGATGTGGGTCGAGTCGGTAGTCAGCTAAAGGGTGTCGTGGAGGAAGCGCGAGAGTCGTCCTCTATTTCGTGGCCGCGTGTGATCGCGACCGCGCTCGCCGCTGTGACCATGGCCGTACTATCCACCCGCCTCAGTTCCATCTTTAGCGCCCTAATGCTGACGGCGGTGATCTCCATCGGCTCCGCGCTGGCCGCCGAGTTCTACCGGCTGGTGATCACGGTGACGACCGAGGGAACCAAGAAGGTGATCGTCCCCGCGATTATGGAGCAGGACGAGGAAGAGGGTCCGTCCGGGGAGGCAAAGCAAGAGGATACGGGCAACGCGAATGAAGAATCCGAATCGACCGAGAAAACTAAGGTTGCATCCACTCCTGAGGCGGCACGCACAAAAAGCCACACGTACCTGAGCAACCAAGTGGTTCTTCTTGCTCTGGTTTTCGGGGTGGTTTCACTACTCACCATTGGGATCTCCTACGCGGTTGCTAAGGCACAGGGCGGAGATATTTACACGACAACCGTCGAAAGTCACCCTGTACAAGAACTAACCCAGGAACAGCTCGACTCACTTGTCGAGCTGGCAACGCAAGCGAACCAAGACGGCGTTCCCGAATATCAGAGCCTGAACGACACACTCAAATCACTTCAGGATGAGAATGCCGCACTAAAACTCACAGTTGAAGACCTGAGTACTCAGAACACCGAGACTCTCTCGGAGCTAACGAAGTTGCAGACCGAGATCACCAAGCTGCAGGAGCAAATCGAGGCGCTCACCGGAAACGAACAGTCCCCAACAGAGCCCACCACCCCTGACGGGACGGACAGTTCCGGAACCGGCACAGGCTAGGTTCATTTGGGCGACGACCTGGTAAATCGTCCAGCGCGCAAATCGATATGCTTCTAGAAAGAACGAAATGTCGATCGGAGAACTATGTCAGCGCGCGCACTAACCGCAGACCTCGTTTCCAATAGCGAGACCCCTCTGTCCACGGCGCGGTGGACCCTGAAACTCGGCGATGGTGGGCTTATCGCCCCCGATCTGCCAGCCGAGACAGTTGAGCTCCTTAAGACTCAGGGCATTCCCGCAACCGTTCCAGGCAACGCCTATGACTCGCTTCTAGCGGCCGGACTAATTCCCGATCCGTTCATCGGCACTAACGAACGCGATCTGCACTGGATCGGACGCCAGGAATGGATCTACTCGGCGAAACTCCCGGAACACCCCGAGGCCAAGCACTACAACCTGGTCCTTTACGGTCTGGATACGATCGCTGAGGTGAGGGTGGGCGAAGTCGTCGTGGGGGCCACGAAGAACATGCACCGCACCTATGACTTTGATGTCACCGGTGCGGTTCGCTCTGGCGCGGAGGAACTTGAGATCCGCTTCGCCTCGCCCTACACATTCACTGATCGGGCGATCGAGGAGCTTGGCCTGTACCCCGGGGCGTACGAGGAGCCCTACAACCAGATCCGGAAGATGGCGTGTAACTACGGCTGGGACTGGGGTCCAACGGTGGTCACCTCCGGCCCCTGGCGCGACGGCGTACTGCTTGGATGGAACCAGGCCAAGTTCGCCTCCACTCGGATCTCTGCCGGAGCCGAAGTGAGTTCCTCGACCACGGGAACAGGGAAGGTGTCTGTCAGCGGTCGCATTGAGGTTGACCCAAAGTCTTCCTCTGCTGATTTCAAGGTACGAGTGTCAGTCTCGGGAGAAGGGCACGCTCCCGTCAGAACGGACGCGAAGGTGTCGGACGAGGGAACCTTCACGGCGATCGTTTCTGTCCCTGACGCTCAACTCTGGTGGCCGCACACCCTGGGTGAACAGCCCCTGTACAACGTGAGCATGGATCTGCTTTCGGAGAAGGACCAGATCCTCGATTCCCGATTTGAGCGAGTCGGCTTCCGAACTGTTGAACTAGTCAATGATCCATGCCTTGACCCCGCAAAGGCCGCGAACGAGGGGCGCTTCGGGCTGGTTGTCAACGGCCGCGACACATTTGCGCGCGGCTGGAACTGGATTCCGAATGACCCGTTGGTTGACCGCGTGACCGAAGAGGATTATCGGACCCGGCTTATCGATGTGCGTGACTCAGGCGCGGACTGGGTTCGAGTCTGGGGAGGCGGGATCTTTGAAGACGACGTTTTCTACGACCTGTGTGATGAGCTGGGAATCCTGGTGTGGCAAGACTTCCCGTTCGCGTGCGCCTCGTACCCCGAAACCCCCGAGTGGGAGGCGGAGGTTCGCGCCGAGTCAGTGGACAACGTTGAGCGCCTGATGAGCCACCCGAGCCTGGGGGTTTGGAACGGCAACAATGAGAACTTTATGGGGCACGAGTCATGGGGTTGGAAGGAGCAACTCGGCGATCGCGGCTGGGGCGCGAAGTACTACCTTGAGACTATTCCCCAGGTGATTGCTGAGATTGATCCGGACCGCCCCTACTGGCCAGGAAGCCCTTACTCGGGCGTTCCGGGCCAAATGGACGCCGACCCGAACTACGGAACATGCCACTCGTGGGAAGTGTGGAACCGTCAAGACTACGTTCACTATCTTGACTCCGACCCGACGTTCATGGCTGAGTTTGGGTGGCAATCTCCCCCGGCATGGTCGACTCTGGTTCGCGCGGTAGACGCCCCTGCTGGCGTCACCGAACTGGACCTGACAAGCCCAGAGGTGATGAACCACCAGAAGGCCATGGAGGGAATGGACAAATTGGAGCGCGGAGTGGCCGAACACTTCGGGTCTGAGGCACTTTCTTCAACAGCTGCATGGCACTACCTGACCCAGATCGTCCAAGCCAGGGCGATTGCCGTCGGGGTGGGGCACTGGCGTTCTCTTTGGCCCCGTTGTCAGGGAGCTTTCATCTGGCAAATCAATGACTGCTGGCCGGTGATTTCTTGGGCCGGCGTGGATGTCGATGGGCACCGCAAGCCGATGTGGTACACCGCTAGAGCGATGTTTGCGGACCGGATGTTCACACTCAAGGAGATTGAGGGCAAGGTCGTCGCCTTCCTGGTGAATCAAACCGAGGAAGTATGGGAGGCGAACCTCAGTCAGCGCGTGGTGGACTCGAAGGGGAACACGCTGGGCCAACAGGATCAAGTGATCAGCGTTCCCGCTTCGTCTGTGAAACCAGTCGAACTGTCGGTGACGATTGGCGCCCCGCGTGAGCAGTTGGTTGTCGTAGATGTAGATGGGCTGCGAGAGGTTTGGATGAGCGTGCCAGACTACGACTTCTTCTACCCGCTTCCGACCTACGGTGGTCAGCTTGAGGCCGTATCAGGCGCGGATCAACCCGAGTTCACGCTCTTGGTCAGCGCAGAGTCCCTTCTGAGGGAGTTGGTGCTACAGGCCGACCGAGTTCACCCCGCACTGATTGCGAGCACAGAAGCGGTGACTCTGTTGCCCGGTGAAAGGTACGAGTGGACCATAACCGTCCGTCCCGGAGCCTCGGAGGAGGAAGCGTCAGACGCGGTGGCGGCACTTGAGGACGCCGACTGGTCATTCCCGGTGCTCTCAAGCATCGGAGACATCCTGGCATCAGCGGACTAACCGCCTCCGGTAATGCGAAAGGGAGGTTCCTGCTCAGGAACCTCCCTTTTCACTGCCGCTTCGGCGTCACTTCTTGTTGCGACGCTGGTGACGGGTTTTGCGTAGCATCTTGCGGTGCTTCTTCTTGGACATCCGCTTGCGACGCTTCTTAACCACTGAGCCCATGGGGGACCTCCCTCCAACGTCTTTCCGTGCTTCCCCGGAAAGCGATGGCACACCGGAGATGAAAACTTCGACGGTTCAGTTTATACCGCCTGCTTTAGGGGTCCGAAACCAGACCGACACGAACTGGTCACTCTCAGCCGTTTGCGCTCAACTGATCACCGTCGGACCACGACGAGTCAAGTAGCGCGCTCAAAGCACTCTGAGGGACACGAAAGCTTTTGCCCACCCTGATCGCGGGTAGCTCACCCGCGTGAATAAGCCGATAAACGGTCATCTTGGAAACCCGCATGACCTCGGCCACCTCAGATACAGTGAGGAAGCTTGGCGCGGGTTGAGCACTCATGTTGAATCCCTCTACAACTTCGACTGTGACCGATAAAACGTTTCGCCGCTCCCGGTTCACGCTTTGTGCCGGGTTGGACTCTAGACTGAATCTTAGCCTACGCAGATCACCTTGTAGGCCCTGTTTTTGCAAGGAGACTTCTCGGTGGTTCGAAGGGCACAACCCGGCGCGGATAAGGCAAGTGCGGCAGGCGGCTCCGCTCGCTCACCGCGTCGCGCTCCCTCCGCTGCTCCGCCGTCAAAGGCCAACAAGCCGAAACCTCTCTCATCTGCGGCAAGAGAGCATCGAAGCGTCACCCATTTCGCAGAGTCCGAACCTCCAGAACTCCGACACCGTGGAGTGAATCCGGCGAGCTTACGCCCGGGTGCCGCTCGTAACCTCACAAGAGTTCAGTCTCTTGGAATGTGGCTCAACTCGGTGACCTTCCGGTACCCGGCCCGTCTGACCATGGTGATCTTCCTCATTCTCATCTTGCTGACCACCGGCGCACTGATGCTTCCCGGAGCCTCAAAAGTCCCCGGAAGCACCGACCTGGTAGATGCCTTCTTCACCGCTGTGTCGGCCGTGTGCGTGACCGGGCTTACCGTCGTTGACACTTCGATGCACTGGACGTTCTTTGGTCAGGCGATCATTGCGACCGGAATCACCCTCGGTGGTCTGGGCGTCATGACGATGGCATCACTGCTGGCGCTGGTGGTGTCCAGGCGCCTTGGTTTGACTCAGAAGTTGCTCAGTGTTCAGGACACCGGGGGACGTCTGTCAGATACAGGGACACTGGTCCTCGGCGTCATTGTCACCACCCTGGCCGCTGAGGTGGTTCTGTTCCTGGTGATCCTCCCCTCGTTCCTAGAAACGGGACACGACCCGGCAAGTGCCACGTGGCACGCGGCGTTCATCGCCATTTCCTCGTTCAACAACGCCGGGTTCGTGTCGATGCACGAGGGATTGGACGCGTACGTCGGCAACTGGTTTGTTCTTGTTCCGATCATGCTCGCGGCGGCAGTCGGAGCGATTGGGTTCCCTGTGATCACCGATCTGCGGCGCAACTGGAGAAAGCCCTCGCGATGGTCTCTTCACACAAAGATGACCCTGACAACATACTTCGCGCTGGCCGCGGTCACCGGACTGATTGTTACGATTCTTGAGTGGGACAACTCCCAGACCCTTGGGGCGCTTCCTGTTTCGGACCGTGTCCTCAACTCTTTCGTCTTGGCGATAACCCCGAGATCTCCGGGAATGACGGCAATCAATGTGGGGGACATGACCCAGGCGTCGTGGCTACTCACCGACATCTCCATGTTTATCGGAGGTGGATCTGGTTCGCATGCGGGCGGCATAAAGGTCACCACTTTTGCCGTAGTAATGATGGCGGCCTGGGCCGAGGCGACGGGACGCAAGGACATTGAGGCTTTCCACCGGCGCATTCCTCACGAGACCCTGCGCCAGGCGGTGGCTGTTCTGCTGGGTTCGGTAATCCTTGTCTTAGCTGTGGCAGCGGCGCTGTTGATCATCTCTCCCTTCACGCTCGACGAGGTGCTGTTCGAGGTTATTTCGGCATTCGGAACCGTTGGCCTAAGCACGGGAATAACCCCTCATCTACCCGCAGCGGGGAAGGTTCTACTGTCGTTCCTGATGGTCGTGGGGCGTGTCGGCCCCATGACTCTGGCCACCGCGCTTGCATTGCGTCAGGAAAACAGAGTGGTTCGAATGCCGAGCGAACGCCCGATTGTGGGCTAGGGTGTGTCTCCTAAATACATGCTCGGGCGAGGATGCCCGGGAAATTCGTGGTTGCAAGGCGGAAGAGGAGGCTTTGCTGGTGGCAAAGCCGACGATGACAACGTAGCAAACGCGGATTTCACGGTCACCACAGCGAGCATGTATTTAGGAGACACACCCTAGTCGAGAAGAGGAGAAACGAATGGCTGATCGGGACAGGAACCGGGGCACACTGGTTGTTGGCATGGGCCGATTTGGGGCTGCGGTTGCTCTTACTCTTGAGCGACTTGGGTTCGAGGTGCTTGCGATGGAGAAGAATCGGAACACCGTCCAGCACTACACGGGAGTGCTTCCCCTGGTCGAGGGTGACGCGACCGACCCCGAGGCGCTGGAACAGGTGGGAGCCGCTGACTTCAGTTCGGCAGTTGTTGGCGTCGGCACCTCACTCGAGTCGTCGGTGCTTATTACTGCAAACCTGGTCGACGCCGGGGTCAAGTCGATCTGGGCGAAGGCAACCTCCCGCGAACACGGAAGAATCCTGCGGCGAATCGGCGCCCACCACGTGGTCTATCCCGAGTATGACGCGGGGATGAGGACCGCTCACCTGGTCGGTGGCGAACTGCTGGACTACATCGAGATGGACCAAGAAGAGTTCGTGGTTGCGAAGATGCGGCCCCCAAGAGTATTGAACGGTTTCACACTTGCCGAATCTCAGGTGGAGTCCAAGTACAGCATCAAAGTGATCGGAACACTGCGTCCCGGCAAGCCGTTCAGGTACGCAGACGCAACGACCAGCATCGACGAGGGTGACATCCTGATTGTCTCGGGCACCGCCCGCGCCGTTATCCAGTTCTCGGAACTTCCCAGGTAGTCCATTTGTCGGCAGCGGAGCGTACCCTTCCAACATGGCAAAACCGAAAACAGTTCACATCTGCTCCCAGTGCGGATGGGAGTCCGCGAAGTGGGTTGGTCAGTGCCGCGAGTGCGGAGCTTGGGGAACTCTGGAGGAGTCCATATCGGTTCCCCTCAGCGGCGGCGCTGGCAGCTCTCTCCCCAAGGCTGCTTCTAGGCCGGGCCCGGTAGTCAGTCTCGACCGCATCCAGATAATAGAGGCCCCGGCTACCCCGACGGGGATCCCTGAGTTCGACCGCGTTCTGGGAGGCGGGGTCGTTCCGGGGTCAGTGATCCTGTTGGCCGGGGAACCGGGGGTTGGCAAGTCAACGCTGTTACTGGACGTTGCGGCCCGTTTCGCTCGCCGCGCGGAAGTGGATGGCTCCGGCCCAGTTCTGTATGTGACCGGCGAAGAATCGGTTTCGCAGGTCAAGCGCCGAGCCGAACGAATCGGCGCGCTCTCGCCGTCCCTCCTATTGGCCTCAGAGACGGATGTCGCCAATGCGCTGTGGCACTTTGAACAGACCGAGCCCTCACTGCTGATTGTCGATTCGGTTCAAACACTTACTACCTCGGCGGTTGATAGCGGAGCTGGTTCAGTGGGTCAGGTCAGGGCGGTGGCTAGCCTCATCATCCAAGAGGCTAAGAAGTCAAACGTTCCAACAGTCCTGGTTGGCCATGTGACCAAGGATGGCTCGATCGCGGGTCCGCGCACGCTTGAACACTTGGTGGACGTCGTCTGTCAGTTTGAGGGCGATCGGGGAACTCCCCTGCGCTTGCTTCGAGCCGCGAAGAACCGGTACGGGGCAACCGATGAGGTTGGTTGCTTCATTCTTGCGGACAGCGGGATTGAGGAAGTTGCCGACCCCTCACGCCTGTTCACCTCCGGGACCCGAGGCGAAGCTCCAGGAAGCTGCGTCACCGTGAGCCTGGACGGGCACAGACCGCTACTCACGGAACTCCAAGCCCTGGTTGCGCCCGGAACGGGAGGCAGTCCCCGGCGGGCGACCTCGGGGCTGGACTCCTCCCGCATCGCGATGATCCTCGCGGTGATCCAATCCCATCTGGGAATGGACCTGTCGAACCGCGAAGTATACGTTTCGACCGTCGGGGGCGCCAAGACCACCGAACCAGCGGTTGACCTAGCCGTCGCAATCGCTGTCTGTTCTGCACTCCGGGGTAAAGCTCCGCTCGCGGGCACAGTGGCAATTGGTGAGGTTGGTCTGACCAGTGAGATTCGGGGCTGCTCGGGCCTAGAACGCCGCCTGTCAGAAGCAGCGCGACTGGGTTGGAAGCGAGCCCTGGTTCCGGCAAGTCAGATGGTTGACCTGAGGCTGCCTGAATCGATGGACGTTGTCGGGGTGACCGACCTGAAAGACGCGATTCGTCACGTGCTCTCATAGCGATCGTGGCCGAAACGATACCCCCCGAATAGCGGCCCCTCCCCGCTTCCTCCGTAGACTCTTTAGGTGGGAAGCGGCAGGTCTGCCTTCTCTGAGCCGCTCACCGGATTAGTCTGGACAGACCTCTTGTAGAACAAGGAGTATCAGAAGTTGAGTGTGGAAGAACGGGAACTTCGCCGAGCGTTGCAGCAGATCGCGCCCGGAACAGAACTCCGCGAAGGCCTTGAGCGAATCCAACGATCCCACACGGGCGCACTCATCGTGCTCGGATATAACCCAGAGGTTGAGGCCATCTGTTCCGGGGGGTTCACCGTAGACGTCGAGCTCTCTGCGCCCCGTCTTCGTGAACTTGCGAAGATGGACGGTGCCGTGATCATTGATACCGAGGCGTGGATCATTCGGAAGGCGAATGTTCAGCTACTTCCCGATGCCTCGATCCCCACGGATGAGTCTGGCATGCGTCATCGCACGGCGCAGCGCACGGCGCGGCAGGTGAACGTCCCGATCCTGTCTCTGTCAGCTTCGATGTCGGCCATTTCAATCTACGTCGGCGACATTCACCACACGGTAGAGGAGCCCGAGGCCCTACTGTCCAAAGCCAACCAGGCTGTTGACACTCTCGACCGATACATCGAGCGTCTTGACGAGGTTCTCTCGTCGCTTTCTGTCTTTGAAATCCGTGACTCGGTCTCCGTGCGTGACGTTGCGACCGTCGTGCAGCGCATGGAGATGATCCGGCGAATAACATTCGAGATCAACGGCTACCTTGATGAACTTGGGGCCGAGGGGCGCCTACTGGCGCTCCAGGTTGATGACCTGTTGAGGGGAGCCGCGTCAGAGCGGGCCCTGGTACTTCGCGACTACATCGCAAATCCTGAGAACCTTGATGAGGTGGAATCAAAGCTCTCGAACCTCTCAGCTGAGTCTTTGGTCGATCTGACCCAGATCGCAGAGATCCTGGGTGCCCCGGTGTTTGATCCAGCTGACCTAGACGAGTCAATTAGTCCACGCGGAATCCGCGCTCTCGCGATGGTTCCCCGGCTACCCTGGCGTTCGATTCAGCAGATCTCAGAACGGTGGGGCACCCTCGCAGAGCTTCGGGCACTGGGGCCGGAGGACTTGCAATCAATCGAGGGCGTTGGGGCCTACCGGGCGCGAATGATTGTTGAGCATCTTGGAGAGCGCGCGAATGCGGCGCAGAGTAATAACTGGTAGAACCTACTCAATCGTTAGGTTCGCGCCAATCTTGGACTCGCCCCCAAATGCCGAGTATCGAAGCTCATAGGTACCTTTTGCGGCGTTCACGGCGGTCGCTTCCTCGCCGGTAGTCACCGCCTCACAGTTCACGTACGCTTTGCCATCCCAAGAAAGGGTCTGTGACCATGGTTGGTTGGGAGCAAGCAGCAATGGCAGCTCACTGAGAGTCGATGAGCATGCGATGGGGGTCCACACGGAGTCCCCGCCAAGCAGGGCGCTTACCGAGATATCGCCGGGGGTCATCGTGCAGGCGTCCGCTCCCGTGTTTTCCAGCGACATGACTATATCGGTTCCTTGACCCTGCGTGATGGTAGTGACGCTCGGAGTGAGACTGATGCTGATGTCCTTCTCCTCGCACGCCTCATAAACCGCAGGCTGCAGGGTAGTGAGTTCAGTATTCTTCTGATGCTCAGACTTGAAGTAGTCGCCGACCCAAACCACTGCTTTGAACACCAAGAACACAAGGCCAACCAGCAGCGCCAGCAGAACCAGAGTAGAAACAATGCGTCTAGCCCAGGGGGTCTTCCGCTTCCGCTTGCTCGGGGTCACTCCACTACTCACACAGCTACGTTAGCGGCCATGGTTTCCAATGTGGCTCTGCCTCGCGGAGGCAATGTCGGACGCGTGCCCACCACGGCCCGCCCGGTTCCTGGCCTGGTTCTCACCGGCTCCGTCAGAGCCGTCGTCAACGCACCATCTCTCAACCACGATGGCGCTCACCGCCGCGATAAGCGCCATTGTCCCGGCAGCCAGCGCACTCCAGCCGGACTGCGCCATAGCCGGAGCCCACGACCGCATCAGCCCGACTGTTGCAATCCCAAGCAGAACTCCGGCCGAAGCGGCGCAGACCGGGGCCGAGGCACGCGCAAACAGGGCGGTGCGACCCGCCATCACCGGGGTCATCCATGTCTTTGTTTTACGCTTCATGCGGCGCACTCCGATGCCAAAGACAATCAGGAAGACCGCAACCAGAATGAAAAGTAAAGCCAACCAGGGGGTAATCAAGATCGGGTGAGCTCCGATTTGCACCAGAATCCCCTGAAGCAAAAACCCGACTGCAAGGCCTGCTACCCCGATTCCCACCTGGGTCCAGATCGACAGGGGTTTCATCTGCGACTTTGCCCAGATCCCCCCGCGATCGGGATGCTCCCAGTCGGGGTAGGACGAACGGTAACTCGGCGACCCGTAGCAAGAGAACCAGTCGTTGTCGCCGTGTGCGCAGACTCGTCAACTACCTTTGGGACCCGGCCGCTTGCAGCAACGCGCCAGTCGGGAAGGCTCGCTTGCATCGCGCGGACGGCCCGAACCGGAGTTCCCTGCAGCGGGGTTGCCGTGGGAGGTTCCGCTACGGGCTGCACTCTCGCGGGCCGACCCACTGCGGATTCGCGCACTGGCGCTGCAGTGGGTTGAGGAGGAGCCGGGGGTGCAGGTTGCCGAAGTTCCTTTTCGAGCAACTTCTTGAAAATCGGATCGCGATCGATCGGCGCCAGATGAAGTCGTTCCCCGCGGACCGTGACGCTCGGCAAATCCGCCTGTGCCGTCAGTCGCTCCCTCTTTGGGCGTTCATTGAGTTGACGCTCAGTTCCCGAGGTGACGCGCCCGTCGGCGTCAAGCCAGTTCTCCCTGACCGAGAGCAGCCCCGAACGGTCCGATGCCGACGCCAAGAGTTCGCTGACGGTACCGAATCCGGGAAGTCGATCCTCTGGGGCGACGGCCGCCCAGGGGAACAGCACAAAGGCGCGCTCATGCGCACGAGGGTGCGGAAGCGTAAGGTCCCGCGAGTTAATCCGCATCTGGTCCAGGCTGACGATGTCGATGTCGAGGGTTCGGGCGGCCCAGCGACGCTCCCTTACCCGCCCGAAGTCGGCCTCAATGCGGTTCACGGCCTGCAGCAGTACCGGAGGAGGAAGCACAGTCCTGCCTATCACAACAGTGTTCAGGTAGTCCGGCTGAGGCAGAGCTCCGGGTTCTAAGACCGGGAGTGTTCGGACGACTGGACCAACAAGAGACACTTCGAATCCGGGCGTGGCCTGTAGTGCCGCAATGGCAGCTGCCAACGTCTGAAGCGAATCTCCCTTGTTGGAACCGAGAGAAAGCACCGCTCGATATATGGGTGATCCGTCGGTGAAGGAGCGAGGAATCAGCGCTACACCGGTGAGCGGGCTTCTCGAACCGGCGAAAGACCTCGGCGTGACAGACTCTGACTCAGGTTTGGGGCGGTTCAATTCGGCGCGGGTCGGGAATGGATTCTTCGGGGGCACAGGTGACTTCTGAGGTGCTTCGGGCGCTGGCTTCTCACTGTCAGCTATCTGCGCCGGGGGTCGACTTTCTTCCTGAGGCGTGGCTTTGGCCTCAGAAGCCGAAACCTTCGTAGCAACCCGATCACCCTGAGTCCTGGTAACCGTAACCGAGACATCCTTGAACTGGTGTCGGACCGGAGCCATCGGCTTATGAACCGTGACCTCAACTCTGTGAACCAACGGGAAGGTGAGGGCCATTGCGGCAAGCTTGTTTGCAAGGGTTTCTAGTAGGTAGACCGGGGTGCCGCTGAGGATCTCCACCGCCTTCTCAGCGAGCTCTGAGTAGTCAACTGTGTAGGCGACATCGTCGGTAAGAGCGGCCTGACGCGAATCAACGTGTAGCTTCAGATCAGCAGAGAAAACCTGTGCGCCGTGCCTCTCAAAATCGTAGACTCCGTGACTTCCTACGGCACTCAAGCCGCGCAGGGCAATAACATCCCTGTGATCGCTCACCGCGACTCCTCCCTCTTCCGCCTTCGAACTACCTGGATAGCTCTTCAATCAGTCTCACATTCGGTTCGACTGAGTGCACTCGGACCATCCACACTCCGCTACTTACGCAGGCCCCGGTGACGTCCAGTGTGCCCCGCTCAAGCTCATTGCCGTAACGCTCAGCGATGAACCGCTTGCGTGAAGCTCCGACCAGCACCGGAAACCCAACAGATACCAGATCGCCAAGTGACTCAACAATCTGCCAGGAATCGGATCCCCCCAATGCAAATCCTAACCCGGGGTCAACCACTACACGCGCAGGTTGCAGGCCTGAGTCCACCACTGCCCTGACCTGACCCATGGTTTCTTGGATCAGCTCTCCGGTAACGTCGCCGTAGTCGGTATCGAGTTCCGGGTCCGAGGGAAAACCGCGCCAGTGCTGCACCACCATTGCCACGTCGTATTCCGCGCAGACCCGGGCCATATCGGAATCGAGAACACCACCTGAGACGTCGTTCACCAGCACCGCTCCGAGGTCTAACGCCCTCTTCGCCGTCTCAGAGTGAACCGTGTCGATTGAGACAGCGATTCCCTCACGAACCAGGTTCTGAACTACCGGAGCGACGCGCTCCCACTCCTCGTCTGCGGAGACTCTGCGGGCACCGGGTCTTGTCGACTCACCGCCAACATCGATGACGGCCGCGCCCTCCGTCGCCATCTGAACGCCGTGGTTGCTCGCGGCTAACTCGGTGTTCCAGAGTCCCCCGTCTGAGAAAGAATCCGGTGTCACGTTGAGGATTCCCATGACCCGCGTCGTGCCGCCGCCCAGGATGGTTCCCCGAGAGACAACCGCCGGAATCTCTGTCATCACGTCTTTGACCAGTACTAGCTACGAATCAGAGCTAGCACTTCTTGCTTTCGGGCAGGTTCCGCCAGGACGCCGCGGAATGTGGTCGTCATGGTAATCGAGCGTTCCTTATGGACGCCGCGCATGGTCATGCACATATGCTCAGCCTCAACAATCACCCCAACGCCGAGCGGCGCGAGAGTAGCGTCGATCGCAGAGGCAATCTGACCTGTAAGTCGCTCCTGCACCTGTGGTCTTCGGGCATATCCATCAACACACCGTGCCAGCTTTGACAGGCCGGTGATCCGACCGTCGGCCGGAAGGTAGGCCACATGCACTCCGCCAAAGAACGGTAGTAAATGGTGCTCACACATGGAGTAGAAAGCGATGTCCTTTACGATCACCAGCTCATCGGTATCAACGTGGAAGGTCTTCTTCAGATGCTCGCTCGGATCCTCATTCAAACCGCCGAAGATCTCCGCGAGACTCCGAGCAACCCGATCGGGGGTCTCAATGAGTCCATCCCTCGCGGGATCGTCACCGATCGCGGAAAGCACCTTCGAAGTCGCCGAACGGACCGCGTCAGCGTCATAACTCACGGTGCCTCCGTTTGAAGCTCTTCGGGAACAGGCGCAGCTGGGTCTATCGCTCTTGTCGAAACCTGCTTGGGATCTCCGAGGACAGCTCCGGGAATCGCGCCCTCACTGCCATAGTTCCACACCGCACGCTTTGGTTGCTTCTTGATGTCTTTGAAGACCTCTTTCAAGGCGTTCTCGTCAAGAGTTTCTTCTTCGAGCAACCGCAGAGCCAAGTTGTCGAGAATCTCGCGGTTCTCCGTGAGAATCGTCCATGCCTCACGCACTGCGCCGTCAAGTAGGCCTCGAACCTGCTCATCGATTCGGGTCGCCAGATCGTCGGACATCGGCGCACCCTGCCCCCTGCCCATCTCGCGGCCCACAAACGGATCGGTGTCTTTCGAACCAAGCTTCACGGTCCCGACCGCATCGGTCATTCCGTAGTCGGTCACCATGGCGCGGGCGGTCGCGGTCGCTTTCTCGATGTCGTTCGAGGCGCCAGTCGAGGGATCGCGGAAAACGACCTCCTCAGCCACCCTGCCGCCCATCGCGTAGACCAGATCGTCAAGTAGCTGGTTGCGGGTCTTCGAGTAGCGGTCCTCACTCGGCATGACCATCGTGTATCCAAGCGCCCGCCCACGGGGAAGAATCGTCACCTTTGTGACCGGGTCGGTGTACTGCAGCGCAGCGGCACACAACGCGTGACCGCCCTCGTGATACGCCGTTACAGCCTTGTCATGCTCGTTCATTACGCGCGTGCGTTTCTGGGGACCGGCGATGACACGGTCAACTGCCTCGTCGATCGCCCTGTTATCGATCAGGTCGGCATCGGAACGGGCGGTCAGAAGCGCGGCCTCGTTCAACACGTTTGCCAAATCCGCACCCGTGAAACCGGGGGTGCGCTTTGCGATCTGCTTCAGATCGACGTCCGGGGTAAGAGGCTTCCCCTTCGCGTGAACCTCAAGAATTTTATGGCGGCCCTTCATGTCCGGGGCCTCTACCGCAATCTGGCGATCAAAACGTCCCGGGCGGAGAAGCGCTGGATCGAGGATGTCAGGACGGTTGGTCGCCGCGATCATGATGACGTTGGTGCGCTCGTCGAAACCATCAAGCTCGACCAGCATTTGGTTCAGGGTTTGTTCCCGCTCGTCATTACCGCCGCCGATTCCCGATCCACGGTGACGACCGATGGCGTCGATCTCATCGACGAAAATAATCGCTGGCGCAGCCTTGCGGGCCTTATCAAACAGGTCGCGAACACGCGAGGCACCAACACCAACGTAAAGCTCCATGAACTCCGAGCCTGAGATCGAGAAGAAGGGAACCTTAGCCTCACCCGCGACTGCTTTGGCAAGTAGCGTCTTACCGGTGCCAGGGGGACCGTAGAGAAGTACTCCCTTCGGAATCTTGGCTCCGACGGAAGTGAACTTAGCGGGTTCAACCAGGAACTCCCGAATCTCGTCGAGCTCCTCGACAGCCTCATCCTCACCGGCCACGTCCGCGAAGGTGACCTGCGGGTTCTCCTCATTGAACTGCTTGGCCTTAGATGAGCTGAAGCCGCCCATCATCTTCGAACCGGCAGTACGCGACATCAGCCACCAGAATCCACCGAGTAGTAGCATCATCGGGAGCAGTAGCTGAAGCATCGACCCGAGGACGCTAGTCTGCGGATACAGAGCGTTGTACCCCTCGGCCGGAGTTGCCTTATCCAGAAGCCCTAGGACCTCTTCAGACTGGGTTCGAGCATAGGTAAATGAGACGTTACGCCCGAGTTCCTTCTCGGGGTCCATTGGCCCCGTGCTCGCATGTGTGTACGGCTCGGTCAGAACCAGATTGACCTGCTGGCTTCCATCGTTGACGATGGCGCTGGTGATCTTCTCTTCTCGAAGGATATCCAGGCCTTCTGAGGTGATCACCGTTGCCGGCTGGAACATTCTCCAGACCATCCACGTGATGATCAGAAGTGCCAGTAACGGTACGACTATAAACGGCCAGGTCTTGTTGCCTTCGCCCCTAACCGACTTCTTGCTCTTTTCTTCGCTCACTTACTCGCCGTCCTCGGACTCATAGACGTGGCGTGCCAGGGTGCCGACGAATGGGAGGTTCCGGTACGCCTCGGCGTAGTCCAGACCGTACCCAATAACGAACTCATTGGGGATATCGAACCCCAGGTACTTCACCTCAACCGGAACCTTCACTGCTTCGGGCTTGCGAAGTAGCGTCATCACCTCAACCGATTTCGCTCCGCGCGCCTCAAGGTTCTCTTTGAGCCAGGAAAGGGTGAGGCCGGAGTCCAGGATGTCTTCAACAATCAGGACGTTACGCCCGTGAACATCTGAGTCCAGATCCTTGAGGATTCGAACAACACCGGAGGATTTGGTACCCGAACCGTAGCTAGAGACCGCCATCCAGTCGATCTCGACAATTCGGTGCAGCTTACGGGACAGGTCAACCATCAGTGGAGCCGCTCCCCGGAGGACACCGACTAACAGCAGGTCTTCATCGCCGTAGTCTGCATCGATCAGCGCAGCCAACTCGGTGAGCCTCACGTCGATCTCTTCCTCACTAAGAAGAACCTTTTCGAGATCTGCTCCCATGTCTTTCGCGTCCATACCCGTCCGTTCCCGTACAGCTTTGGCGTATGCCAGTGACCAGACTAGATTGCCACACTTCGTCGTTGCTGTAGCCGTGAGATCATCGTTTTCCACTCACCGCTAAACCAGTGCTTCTCTTGATTTGCAGGCTTCCGCCTACCCTCGTCGCCACAAAACCTCCCGGCAACTCTGCAACACGCCCGTCACCCGCTGCGTTCTTCGCATTTTCCACCAGTTGCTCAAGTGCCCTTACCTGGCGAAGATTCAGCGCGGGGACGCGGGCGAGGGTCGCCGCCTGCAACAGCACCCTTGTCCTCACCGCTGAGGGGAGTCCGGTCAGCACCTCAAGTGGAACGGAGATCTCCTCACCCTCGGCCGTCAGATGTTCCGAGATGATCCTCCCGGCCCACTCTTCCAGTGCCGAGTTGTCCTGCCGAACTAGCTCTGCCGTCCTTGCCAGAGCCGGAACCGGATCCTGGCCGAGAGCCGCCGCGAGCGCTGGCAACACCGATCCTCTTACTGCTGCACGAGGTAGCGGATCACCCGACTTGGTCTGCCATGGCCCGTCCATACGGTTCGTCGGATCCTCAACCACCTTCAGTGACAGAGCACTGCAGAATGCTTCCGTGTCACCGCGCCGCAGGGACAGCAGGGGGCGGACTCTAGCAATACTTGGGCTTTCGCCTAGCTTGTCAAGGGCGAGCACGGGTTCCATTGCCGAGAGTGAAGCCGCCCCGGAACCTCGCGCGAGCCTCAGCAGAACCGTCTCCGCCTGGTCATCCATCGTGTGGCCCAGGAGGATATCGACCTGTTGCAGGTCCTTCCCCCAGGATTTGGCCTCGCCCTCTAGCAACTTATGGCGCACTGTGCGCGCGGTCGATTCGGGGGAAGGGGTTTCTTGTTCGTCACCCCGACTTTCGACTGTCAGGACCTTCACGTTCGAGGCGCCGAGTTCGCGTAGATATTCGGCGACCGCCTGAGCCTCCGCCGCCGATTCCTCTCGCATTGCGTGATCCACCACCAGCGCACAGTAGGGAATGTCTGCCCTTTCCGCCACGTCGACAGCGGCGAGCGTCAGCGCCAGTGAGTCGGCCCCTCCGGACACCCCGACCACGATTCCGTAGCTGTCAAACTGGGCTCGACGCTCAAGTAAGAAGTCACGTACCACCAGAGATAGTGGACGGGCTTTACGAGGAGGACTCGCGCCTAGTCGATCCGATACCTGGCCCATTACAGTGCGAACAGGTTGGTGAGGAACCCGTCAATCGTGGCAATGGTCCACAGAGCCGCGTCATCCACCACGTCGTCGGAACCCACCGCAACGAGAAGGTTTGCACCCGATGCGGTTGTCCCCACTCCTGAGAACGTCGCGGACCTTCCGAGGAAACCGGTCTTGCCGGTGAGGTTCCCAAAGGTTGATGGCTCATAGAGCCGATACGAAAGCGTCCCGTTTACCCCCGCAATGGGAAGCATTCTGGTCAGAGGCTTAGCGGCGGCGTCATCGGCGAGCGATGCCTGCAGAACGCCAAGAAGGACCCGGGGAGGAACCCGTGACCCGGGGTCTAGTCCCGAGCAGTCCTGCATCACCATCCCGGTGGTGTCGATCCCCGCAGCGCTGAGCGTGCTCATAACATTCTGGGTTGAGGAGGTGAAGTCCACCGGGTCAACTCCGGCCTCGGCGGCCGCCAACTCACAGAACTGTTCTGCCATCGTGTTGTCGGACTCAAGCAGGAAGTATCGGACCTGGTCCAGAATTGTCGAGGACTCGACCTCTGCCACGACCGTCGCACCATTCGGAGTGGGGCCAGGGACAACCCCGCTGATGCTGATGCCTCGAGCCGTGAGCGCACTGCTAAGGGCATTGGCTGCGGTCTCTGTCGAACTCGCGACGAAGGCCCACTCATTTGGGGCGACTCGTCCAGTGTCGATTGCGAATGGGGCCACATCACCCGCGTAGTCCTCAATCCCGGCGGCCGCCCAGCCGGGCCAGCGCGTCTGAGCTCCAAATAGCGTGCTCTGGTAGTGCAGGCTATAGGTCTGTCCGGACGCCCCGAGTGCCGCCGCGACCTGATCAGCAATATCTTCGATTCCGGCCCGACCATACGCGGCATTCGGATCGCCGTAACCGGACGCAAGCGTGAGGTCGCCCTCGCCCCAGAGATAAAGGTCCGCGCCCTGCTGCGACACTCCGGTCGTCAACGTCGCACTGGGGTCCAGATAAGTCAGCGCGGTGAAGGCGGTGAGGACCTTCATGTTCGAGGCGGGTGTGTGCGGAACATCGATCCCCGACTGGGCGATGACCTGTCCGTTGTCGGCGTTGATGACCGCCATCCATGGCGTCCATGAGTTCGCCGATGCCTCAATAACCGGCTTCCAGATTTCTTCAATCTGGGCGGCGGTGGGCGGCGTCCCGCTTGAGGTGGTTTCTTGGAGTCCAGAGGTCAGTTCCACCTCTTCGACCTCCGGAGGATCAACGGGCGCGAGCGTCACCGCGGCCCGCGCAATCCCTCCCCAACTCTGGTGCAGTCCAACGAACCAGAGCGTCACTAGTGCACCAACCAGCGCAGTTGCGCATACAATCGCGATAAGGACCCGGCGTTGCATTCGGCTCTCCGTTTGGATGGGCAGTAACTGCTTTACTTTAGTTCAATGCGACCCCAAAGGCGGCGATGGGCACCAGGAGGGCTGAAATGATGGAATTCGATGTAACCGTGGAAATCCCAAAGGGGAATCGAAACAAATACGAAGTGGACCACGAGACGGGCAGAATCCGCCTAGACCGGTTGCTGTTCACCTCGACCCGCTACCCGGACGATTACGGGTTTATTGACGACACCCTGGGCGAGGACGGTGACCCGCTGGACGCACTGGTGCTACTCGAAGAACCCACGTTCCCAGGTTGTGTGATCCGGTGTCGCGCGCTTGGAATGTTCCGTATGAAGGACGAGATGGGCGGTGATGACAAGGTTCTCTGCGTTCCCGCCGGTGACCACCGTGCCGCGTGGCGCACAGAGATCGAGGATGTATCTGAGTTCCATCGCCTTGAGATCCAGCACTTTTTCGAGGTCTACAAGGACCTGGAGCCCGGCAAGTCCGTCGAGGGTGCTCACTGGGTGGGCCGTGAAGAGGCTGAGGAAGAGATTCGTCGGTCCTATGAACGCGAGAAGCAGCGCGTGGAGCGCGAAGGGCACTAGTGTCTCGCCGTGAGTAAGAGATCGCAGTCGAGGCCGGGCCGTTCCGAGGACCACGAACCTGAGCGGATTGAGTCGGGTTCCAATGATCCAGATCAAGAGGCGCTGAACGTTGTTCTAGATCTGGACGCAGAACTAACTGACGCCGAAATCGAATCAAAGTTCTCCGAAACGGTCCCCTCCGATTCCAAGGACCAGGGGACGCTTCCCAGCCCCGATGCGCTGGTGCCGTGGGGCGAAGTCGGTCCCCCCAACCCCGGTGTATGGGTCACGGACGTTCTGGGGGACCCGTTCGAGGCGATGACCACCAATCTCGGTGAGGATGACGAGGGACCCGCGGTCGCCACCCTCGTCCGCCGCAGTTTCGCGAACACGTTTTGGGGACGGCGGGCAAAGAAGCATGCCAAGTTCGTTCTGCTGTTCGTCCACGGTCGCAACGATTACTTCTATCACGGCGAGTTTGCCGACAAAATTGCCGAACTCGGTGGCGCGTTCTATGCGCTGGACTTACGGAAGTACGGAAGATCGCTCCGTCCGTGGCAGACGATCGGCTACACGGACGACCTTGGAGTTTACGACGAGGAGTTGAACTGGGCGGTCGCGACAATCCGCCAGGAGTTCCCAGACTCGCCCCTGGTGGCGATGGGTCATTCGACCGGCGGGCTGATCATTCCCCTGTGGGCAAGAAGGAACACGGGGATCGTAGACGGGATGATCCTGAACTCCGCGTGGCTTGAGCTCCAGACCATGACCGCGATCAGACCCGCGCTACAGAGGGTGACGACACAGCTCGCCAGGGTGCGACCCAGAGCCTCAATCGTCGGGCAGTCAAAGAACAACGCCTACTACCGGACAATCGCTGAGGGGTGGGCAGGTTCTGGCTTTGAGCTTCCGTCCGATCTTGCCGGCTTCGAGGGCGATCCCGCAGTTCAGGGCTGGGACCCTCTTCCACAGTGGAAGCTCCCGTTCTCTTACCCGGCACCGGCGGCGTGGATGCAGACAATCTTGGAGGGACACGCGGAGATCGAGAAGGGGCTCGAACTCGAGTTTCCAATCCTCTCGATGGCATCAGTCGCAACAGGGAACGAGGAGGAGTGGACGCCGGAAGTCTTCAGTAGCGACCTAGTCCTCAACGCCAAGCTGATCGCGGAGAGGTCAGTCATGCTGGGGCGTCAGGTCACGACCCTGCGATTCCCCGGAAAGCATGATCTGCTTCTGTCCGATCCGCAGGTACGGCAAGCCATCTACGACACGGTAGAGCGCTGGCTCAGGTTCGCTCGGATTATCTAGGGTGTGTCTCCTGAATCTGTGCTCAGGCGAGGATGCCCAGGAAATTCGTGGTTGCAAGGCGGAAGAGGAGGCTTTGCTGGTAGCAAAGCCGACGATGACAACGTAGCAAGCGCGGATTTCGCGGTCACCACAGCGAGCAGAGATTCAGGAGACACGCCCTAACCTATTAGCTCCACTGCTTGATTTCTTCCAGGGCATCAGCCAGGGTCGGACCCTCGGAGCTTGCCAAGCGCCATGCGCTCCAACCGTCGGCCGCCCAGATTCCCTCAGCCTTCAACGCGTCGCTCGGGTCCTCGTAGTGCCCGGAAGGCACCGAAATCAAGCCTCCAGCGGTTAGCTTTGCACCCTCGGGTGTGCGCTGCTCGGCACGAAGGTAGAGGGTGACATCCCCGCCCGCGGCGTGAGCGATCAGCGCCAGATCCGAAATATCGGAGGGAATGGGCATCTCGGGAATCGTCGAGCGGTGCCGTTCCACCCTGGTGGGCAAATGAGGAGTTTCGGCTACCTGGGCCTCGTCCTCGGATCCACGAACCGACGGGCGGAACGGATGACGTTGCTCCACGCGCCGCTGGGACCGAAGGGAACGGCGGGTCGGCAAACCCGCTGGGGGGACTGCCAACGGTGCGGGAGTCGTTACTTCCCGAGTCTCATGCAGTTCGTGAACAGCGTCTCCGGAGTGCCGCCCATGCGCGGTGGAGGGCGGCTCCTCCGCCTCGACTCCCGCCTCAATGACCGGGAGAACCGCAGAGGTCTCCAGCAGGGTGTTGGCTCGGTGCCCGTAGACGCGCGGGCCAACCACATCAACGTCAAGGAAGGCACGACCATTCGCCATCTGACGCAGGGACATCTGGTGCACTTCAACTCCCGAAGAAGAGAGCACATCCAGTGCGGGTCGAATCTCCTCAGCAATCTCGGAAGTGACCAGGATTAGGCGGGGACCATTCGGGGGTGAGGGAGGCATCGCCTCGCGGAACAGAACCCACTCCCTGCGAAATCCGTCCGGCCCCATCGGGTAGGTGCGGGCCAGGTCAGCCCACGAAAGGGACGCCGTGTCCGAAAGACGAGAGAGTGAGTCAATCAGGACGTCTGCATCCAGTCGTCTCATGACCTCAACCGCGACCACCTGCCCGGAAGCATCCAAGCCGGTAAGGCGGGAACACTCCGCGTTACTCGCGTGCTCCTCTGTCGACCACGCGATCGGGAACAGTGGGCGGGAAACGATTTCGAGTACCTGGGATCGGATCGCCTCAAGGACCTCGTCCGTGAAGCCATTGGGAACGTCATGCCCAAACTGCGCGGGAACCAATCGGCCATTCTCTAGCTCGAAAAGTGCCATGCCAAGCCCTCCAATAGAAACATGTGCCCGGCTATTGTCTCACGGCTCGCTTCGGCCTGTTGTCCACAAGTCTATGAACCCCAAGATCAGTTCAGGGAAAGCGGACAACCAGCGCAGTGCAGTCTGACCTGGTCATTGTCCGCGCCGCCGCAAGCACCGAGCCCCGAAGCGCAGAGGGACTCGGCCGACATAAGTACTCCTCGGCGCTTAAGTTCATCGACCATCAGCTGTGCTAGTCCTGAGGAAATGCCCTCGTTGACTGCAATCGACTCGACCGTTGCCCCCATGCGGAGGCGCGCCACGACGCGATCCGTGAGGGAGACCGGCCGGGTCGCTAGGTCAAGATTGGAATGGCTCATAGGAAAAGCCTTCCGATTTGGAACACACCGGTCGCTAGTAACCATGCGACGATCAACTGAACGACAACCGCGATGGAGGTCAATCGTCCTCCGATCTGGCGCGCCTGTTCCGCGACGGTGGCGAGACACGGTGTGTAGGTAAGTACGAATAGAAGGAAGGCGAACGCGGCAAGAGGGGCCGCGTCACCGGCGGACTCTTCGAATGACCCTCGAACAAGTTCAGGAAGCGCTCCCAGATCGTCTCCCCCGTCTTCAGCGTCACCGGCGGCGCCCTCGTCCATGTTGTACGAAACCACAATCGAAGAGATCACGGTCTCCTTAGCCACGAAACCGGTCATTAGCGCGCCTGTCATGTGCCACTCGCCGAACCCTGCAGGCGCAAAGACGGGAACCAAGCCCTTGGCCACGGCCCCGTAAGCGGACTGCGACATCGGTAGTTCCGGATCGGCGAAAGAATGCTCAGAAGTGGTGGGAATCGCGCCCAACAGCCAGACGACTGCGGTCATGACCACGATGATCTTGCCAGCACCCTTAACGAACGACCATGCCCTCATCCACGTGTTCTTGACTGTGGGGATGATTCGGGGAACTCCGTACGCGGGCAGCACCAGCATTAGCGGTGCCTGGCCTTCGTTCTTGGTTATGAATGGCTTGAGTACAAGCGCACCGAGCACAACCATCAGAATCGAGGCAACGTACAGCGCGAAGACCACGGTTCCGACACTGCCGGGGAAGAAGATCCTGGCGATCATCAGGTAGATGGTCAGGCGGGCGGCGCAGGACGTGTACGGCGTCACCAGGACTGTCACTAGGCGCTGGCGCGCGTTGGGAAGGCTTCTTACCGCCGCGAGCGAGGGGAGATTGCAACCGAATCCCATTATCAACGGCATGATGACACGTCCGTCGAGACCGATCTTCCTCATAACTCGGTCGCCGAGAAACGCCGCCCGCGCCATGTAACCAGAATCTTCTAAGACGGAGATGAGAAGGAAAATGACGAACATGAGGGGGAAGAAAGAGGCGACGACCCCAAGCCCAGTTATTAGTCCGCCTACCAGTAGCCCCTGAAGCCAGCTATCCCCCAGATTGAGCGTATTCAGGAGTGCGTTCGTTCCGTTGGCGAGCGAGATGGCACCCGGTTCTTCTGAGGTGAAGATCCCGTCAAAGAAATCCATGATCGGCCCGACCCAGTCGCCGGCGATCTTGAACAGAAGCCACATCAAGGCAAAGAAAACCGGGATTCCGAACCAGGGGTTGAGTAGGACGCGGTCAATTCTGTCGGATCGTGAAAGATGTGCCTCTGTCGACCCCTCCCGTCCTACTTCAGCCTCCACCTCGCTGATCCAGGTGAAGATCTCGGAAGCGCGATCTTCCTCAGTGCGTTCTATGTCGGCCTTTTGGGCGGACTCGGTCCGGACCTCACACACATCGCCACAACATTCACAAGGTTGCGAGGCCCGTACTATCGGAGCCGACGCACGATGAAATCCCGGCGCCTTCTGATCGGGTACCAAGCCACTGACGCGGGGTCTACTGGCCAGTCCGTCAGTGATAAGTCTGGTTGCCTCGGTGATGCCACTACCACTTCGCGGATCAACGATCGCCACTGGAATCCCGAGTGCGTTGGACAGCTTTATGGGATCGACCTGGCTCCCATCCTCTTGGGCAATATCCCCCATGGTCAGTATCCCGACAACAGGGAACCCAGCCTGAGCTATCTGCGCTAGGAGATACAGGGAACGTGCCAGTGCCGCGGTATCCAAGACGCTTACGACCAGATCCACTGATCGTTCAGTCTCTGGACCGGCGTACGTCCCTTCGACGCCCTCAAGCGTTTCAACGACAACCTGTTCGTCCGGGGACTGCGCAACAAGAGAGTACGTCCCGGGCATATCCAAAACCCGAACGCCTGCCTTCGCACACCGACCAACCGACACCTCAACCGTGGTGCCGGGCGCATTAACGATGGCTTGGCTCGCGCCCGTGAGCCCGTTGAACAGAGTTGACTTTCCGACGTTTGGGTTCCCCACCAATAGGACAGTTGGTTCTCGGTGGTCGCGGTCCGGGTCGACTTGTTCGGTCGAGGTCGAACCTGACGCGCCGTTACAGTGCGGGCAACTCATGCCGCGTAATCCTGCAACTGCTCAACCGCAATATTGCGAGCGCTGCGGCGGTCCACAGCGATTCGGGTTCCGGCGATGTTGATTACCACGCCTCCGAACGCTGCCCGATTTACGGAGAAAAAGTCCGCTCCGGGACGAACGCCCAGTTCCTTCAGGCGAAGGCGGTACTGGGGACCGACGTCGACGCTTATGATCCGTGATTTAACGCGCAACGGACACTCACTTAGGTTCACCTGACTATGGTAAGGCTCTCCTAAGTGCTGCGGTAGGCCCATGATCCCGGGAAAAACTCACAGTCGCCCTCAGCCACAGACCGAACTCGCTCTTCACAGCCTTCACTGGCGTCCATAAACTCGGGCCATGATTACTCACTCGATAGTTGAAACAGACCGGCCGGAACGCTACGCCAAGCAGCTGGTCTCCCACCTTTCACGTAAATGCCAGGCGGAAGAGGTCGAAAACGGGACCCGTCTCCGCCTCGGTCTCCCGGAGGGACCTTTTGGGTATGGCACCGTGCTGGCGGTGAAGGATGAGGATGACTCCGCCGAATCCCTAATACTCCTCGCTGAAGCAGACGATCAGGAGATGCTGGAACGCGTGGAACACGTAGTCGGAAGTCACCTGGTCCGATTCGGCGAAAAGGACGGCCTAATAGTCGAGTGGCAAGAGGGCCCCTTGCCTTCGCCAATCGGATAGGGCGCGAAACTCTCTTGGAGTCTTGCGGTGGCAACCACGTCCCCACGCCGGCACAAATCTAAAGTTAAGCGAGCGGCTCTGCCTTGGGCGCCACGCACAGTTCTGCCCGGGAAAGCGAAAACTCCCCCGGGCAGAATCAACTAGCTCTGAACGAACTAGGCCTGTTCCATCACCGTCGCGCGGCCGGCCTCAAGGCGAGCCACAGGAACGCGGAACGGCGAGCAAGAGACGTAGTCCAGACCGATCTTGTTGAAGAAGTGGATTGAGTCCGGATCGCCGCCGTGCTCACCACATACACCCAGCTTCAGGTTCGCCTTCGTCTTCCGACCGCCCTCAGCGCCCATCTGAACCAGCTTGCCGACACCTTGAACATCAATCGACTCGAACGGCGACACACCGAAGACGGCTTCCTCGATGTACAGCGGGAAGAAGACGCCCTCAACGTCGTCACGCGAGAAGCCCCAGGTGGTCTGGGTCAGGTCGTTAGTGCCAAAGCTGAAGAAGTCGGCCTCACGAGCCAGGTGCTCAGCCAGAACGCAGGCACGAGGAAGCTCAACCATGCAGCCGATCGGGATATCCAGGGACACCCCGTGCTCTTCCTCGATCTCCTTCAGCAGTGGCTCAATCTGATCACGAACAATCTGGAGTTCACGAACTGAAGCTACCAGGGGAACCATGATCTCGGGGCGCGGATCTCCACCCGCAGCCTTGAGCTCAGAAGCAGCCTCAGCCAGAGCTCGCGCCTGGAGTAAGAACAGGCCCGGCAGGTAAAGACCCAAACGGACACCACGAAGACCAAGCATCGGGTTCTGCTCGTGCAGACGACGAACCTCGGTCAAAAGACGCTGACGCTCCTCAGGCAACTCCTCGCCCTTTTCCTTGGCAACAGCTGCCTCAATCTCAAGGGAGGTAAGATCCGGCAGGAACTCATGGAGCGGCGGGTCAATCAGACGCACAGTCATCGGCTTGCCGTCCATGACTTTCAGCATCTCAAGGTAGTCACCCTTCTGAAGCTCTGCCAGCGCGTCGTAGGCTTCCTGACGATCATCTGAGCCGGGTGCCGAGAGGATTACTCGCTCAACCAACGGACGACGTTCGCCGAGGAACATGTGCTCGGTGCGGCAAAGTCCGATGCCCTGTGCGCCGAAGTCGATGGCGCGCTCAGAGTCCAGCGGGGTGTCGGCGTTCGCACGTACCTGGAGGCGACGGACCTCATCAGCCTTGCTCAGAATCTTGTCGACGGACTCGACCAGTTCACGGGTACCCTCGTCATCACCGGCCGCCTCAAGGCCAGCTTCAAGACCGTTTGCGAGGTAGGCGGTGACCGGCGAGTCCTGAACCGGGACCTCACCCAAGAAAACCTCGCCAGTCGATCCGTCGATGGTGATGGTGTCCTCAGCGGTCAGGACGTAGTCGCCAACCTTCATTGTTCCGGCTTCGGCGTCAATGTTCAGGGCCTCCGCGCCGACGACACAGGTGGTTCCCATGCCACGCGCAACCACAGCTGCGTGCGAGGTCTTACCCCCGCGAGCGGTGAGCACACCCTCGGCCACAACCATGCCCGGGAGGTCGTCTGGGTTGGTCTCGCGACGAACCAACAGACAGGGAATCCCTTCAGCGGCAGCTGCCTCGGCCTGCGCATTGTTGAAGACGATCTTGCCAACGGCGGCGCCCGGAGATGCCGCCATGCCGCGGGTGATCAGGATCTTTTCAGCGTCGGGGTCGATCTGCGGGAACATCAGCTGGGTCAGCTGTTCACCGGTGACGCGGGTTAGCGCCTCATCCTTGGTAATCAGCTTCTCGTCGACCAGCTGAGTGGCGATGCGGAATGCGGCAGCGGCGGTACGCTTACCAACGCGAGTCTGTAGCATCCACAGCTTGCCGCGTTCGATGGTGAACTCGATGTCGCAGAGATCCTGATAGTGGGTCTCAAGCTTACGCATGATTGCGCGGAGCTCCTTGTACGCCTCGGGATCCTGCGTCTCAAGAGCAGCGAGCGGCTGGGTGTTACGGATACCGGCAACGACGTCCTCGCCCTGGGCATTCATTAGGTAGTCGCCATAGACGCCGGAGTGGCCAGTGGAAGGGTCGCGGGTGAAGCAGACGCCCGTGCCGGAGGTATCACCCATGTTCCCGAACACCATGGTCTGCACGTTGACAGCGGTTCCCAGGTCCTCGGGGATGCGCTCGCGGCGACGGTAGATCTTGGCGCGCTCGGTGTTCCACGAGCGGAAGACGGCCTCAATGGCCATGTCCATCTGCTTACGGGGATCCTGCGGGAAATCTTCGCCAGTTACTTCCTTAACGATCTTCTTGAAGGTTTCTACCAGTTCCTTCCAGTCGTCGGCGGTGAGTTCGGTGTCCGCTTTAACTCCGCGATCAGCCTTCATTTCCTCAAGCGCATTAGCGAAAAGGTCACCGTCGATGTCCAGCACGGTCTTACCAAACATCTGGATCAGGCGGCGGTATGAGTCCCAAGCAAAGCGTTCGTCACCTGCAACTTTAGTCAAGCCACCGACCGACTCATCATTCAGGCCAATATTGAGGACCGTCTCCATCATGCCTGGCATCGAGAACTTTGCGCCGGAGCGAACTGAGACCAGTAGCGGATTGTCGGCGTCGCCCAAGCGACGACCCATGGTGTCTTCGACCTTACGGAGTTCCTTGGTTACCTCGGTAGATAGCTCTTCGGGAACCGAGCCTGAATCGAGGTATACGCGACATGCTTCGGTGGTAATAGTGAAACCCGGGGGGACTGGTAGACCAAGACGCGTCATCTCAGCGAGATTAGCGCCCTTGCCTCCCAACAGATCCTTCATGTCCTTGTCGCCCTGGGAGAAATCGTAAACGTACTTGACCATAGGTCTTTCGTGCCTCCGTCGTGGTGTGATTGCGGCTGTGCAAACTAGCCTTTCCAGTTTACCAACCCAAACGCCACGGGACTTTTGGCTATAGGTCACGTCCAGATTCTGAGGCGAAGTGGATGTCCACTTCGAAGCTCCTCTTCCACGGGAAATCCACGCTCTCAACTGAATACCCGTCAGCTAGTCCCCAGCGGGCCAGGTACTCATTCATCGCTACGGTCGTGTGGGCAGCTGCTACTTCGAGGATCTCAGGAGGCACCGGCCCGAAACTTCCCTCGAACACACCCATCATCAGGTCGCGACGAATCAGCGCCTGGTAGGCGACGTCATCCATGAGTCGGCGCCGAAGAGCGATCTGCTGCGTCCGCGGGTCCAGGGTTCCGTTCAGGGCTCCAGCGACAATGGCGACTCCGGTTGCGACCGCACCGCCAAGAGCGTTTCCAGCGGTATTCCATCCGCCGTACGCTGCGAGCTGGCTGAGTAGTCCTGCTTCTGCCAGCGCCTCAATCAGCTGAACATCGCCCCCGTTGGCGAACCGTAGGTCCGCCAAAATGACCGGTAGTCCGGTAGCCAAGGCGTCACGCACGGCCACGACCGTGGCGGCTGTTTCGCCCGGATCGGACGAGGGCGGCTGGGTCGATCCATTGTCACCGCGATCCGGATCAGGCCCGTGGACGACGAGGATCATGTCCGCTTCTTCCTCGTCCACCTCTTTCCCACCTGCGGCGAGAATCTGCCTGGTAATGGACTCGCCAATGGGACCGTTCTCGTAGGGAGGAATCAGCCTCAGGCTCTCCGGGCTTCCCGTAACCACTCTGATACGAGGTTTGGTCTCGGTAGTGGTCGTGATCGCACGAGCCATCAGCACTGAACCAGTCTCGTCGGCCCCTGGATATCCGACGACCTGAAGTGTCGGAGCTCCGAAAATTCGCCAATACTCGAGCCACTGCTGTTCTGCCGAACCGGCAGAGAACTCGGCGGTGTCGTCGGCAGTGATAGCCAAGTAGTCGAGTACGTGGTCCCAACGCATCTGCAAAGCAGCGAGATTGACGATGTGATTGCGCAACCTGCGCCGCGCGAAGTCCTCAAGAACTTCCGAGGGGACACCTCTCTTGGCGACGCCTGTTCCATCCTCGTCCTTGCCCACCCACGTGCGGTGCGTGGCTCCACCATGATGGTGCAAGTCGCGGCCCCAGTCGGACCAGTACTCCGGCTCCTCGACACTCACGTACGAGTCGCTGGCGCGGGTGACCAGGGAAACAGCCAGGATCGGCAGGTCTGGGCTCTTCTGGTGGATTTCACGTAGCGTATGAAGCCGCCCAACGGACTCCTCGACGGGATTGTCGGTGGTTCTGGCCGGGATCAGACCGCCGTAAACCAGGGTGTCAAGGGAGGCAACGATTGCATCCGCGTCCTCGGATTGGCTTTTCAGCCATTCAGCGAGGGCATCGGTGTTACCCGGGGTCCTGAAGTCCGGAAGGATGTCCTGTCCAGGAAGCTCGCACCGATAACCGGCGATCTGTGCGATCTCTTGGACCAGCCCGGTGTTGACCGGCCTCTCATCGAGAGGCAGCAGGGCAACTTTGGGATAACTACTCACGGACTCATCCTTCCGACAGACGTTCACTCGTCACAAGGATACGTGCGCGGCGGTGAAACGAAGCCCCATGAGCGGTAAGGTAGGCACTTTCCGCCAACCCAATGACGACAATCCTCGCCTGAACGGCACCGTTGCCACCTCTGATTCTCCGGTGAGCCCACCAAGAACGTATGGATAACCCCCTGTACTCAAATCAAGCGGAGAGGACAATGGATTTCATAGAGAAAGGCATTTGTAATGCAGAAAAAGCTGGTAAGAGACCCCAACAACAAGATGATCGCGGGTGTTTGCTCAGGGATCGCGGATTACTTTGGGTGGGACGCCACATGGGTGCGCGCCGCATTCGGTATCTCGCTTCTGTTCGGCGGGACCGGATTCTTTGTCTACATCGTTCTCTGGATAGTTATGCCTGAGGGACCCATTTACCCGGTTCCTCAGCAGTGGGGCAACCCCAATGCGGTACCGGACGCGACGGAGTATCCCGGCGCGGAATACGAGGGAAACCCATATCGGGCGAGCGAGTACCCAGCCAACTCGCAAGCGTCGTCCTCTTACCCCGACCACTCGTTCACAGAAACAACATTCACCGAGACCACCTTCACGGAGGGTGACGAGAACCGGTAACTCATCTCGGTTGCCAATCTAGTAGGGGACTTCTGGTAGGCACCTGAAGTACGCCGTGCCTGCTCCCAATCTGATTGGTAAAAGTGGCAGGGTGTAAAGGATAAAGCTTTGGGGGGTGTCCCGGC